>Ga0172382_10000928_pt1 | contig 54141 bp, 47 predicted proteins | sample Leawel138RmetaG_FD_122245 | JGI IMG/M metagenome (GOLD analysis project Ga0172382, IMG submission 122245) | Leachate microbial communities from a municipal landfill in Southern Ontario, Canada - Leachate well 138R metaG | ecosystem: Engineered > Solid waste > Landfill > Unclassified | place... | reverse complement strand
CGGTAAACATGATGCGTATTTCTCTGTAACTCCATGAACGGGACACCTCACAATGGCTAATGCCATTGTACGCTATCCAGCTCGGGGGCAAGCCCCCGAGATTTACGCTACGCGGTTAAACGAGCCCTTATTCATTCATCCATTCAATTTAGCTGTTTTCTATAGCTGCAAGGTGTGACGCCTGTCCACTGCCTAAACGCCCTAGTGAAGGTGCAAGCTTCAGAAAATCCTAGTAAATAAGCAATTTTTTCAACGGGCTTGCTAGTTTTAGTAAGATATCGAATCGCAATATCTCGACGCAGCTGATTTTTTAGGTCGCCGTAGCTAATCCCTTCTTTACCTAATTCGCGGCGTAATTTTCTCGGATGCACAGACAATTTTAATGCTACATCAGTAATATTAGGACTATTGATCAGCTCCTCGCGCAGCACTGCACGGGTTTTAGCTGCCCAGGTTTTTTGGTTGTAGTCGTTAATGAGCATGTTCAAGAGTGGCTGACGCAGAAACTTTGACAGTGTTTCTGGTGTTTGTTGAATGGGAATTTCCATAATCTTACGATCAAATATCAACTCACAGCTTGGCTGCGCAAATAGACTGGGGCCACCAGGGAACATAACCAAATAGTCCGCATAGTGATCAGGTTTTGGATAAGGAAATCGGGCGCTTAAAACTAAAAGGTTATCGTTTATCAGCCAGCAAGCCAGTCGATGGAAGCCGAATATAAACAGCTCCATAGCATAAGGCTGTAACTGCTCATCGTCGTGCCAAGGACTAAAGCGGATACTCAATTGACCAGCGTTAGTAGATAAATCAGATTTCAATCCCCGCTGCATCAGCGAGTAAAAAAGACAAAAACGCTTAAGTGCTTGGCTTAATGTTCGCGAATGAATAAGCCAGTGACACAACGCAGACCAAGTACCTACCTTTAAGGGAAGTCGGCCATAACCCAGCATTTCATCATCCATTTCTCGCATTGTGATCGTCTGTAACGTGGCGTATTGCTCCGCCGTAACGCGAGCCCCTTCTTCGGCAAGTAATTTTATCGGAATCGAAGCCCTGCGCAACAAATCAGGTATAACCAGCCCAGCGGTTTGCGCCTGCCCCAGCACAGCCCTTAAAAAGTAGCTGGATATTGAAATCTCTTGCATCAACCCCTCCCAGTCTATCAGTACAGCCAACCATAATGGCCAATAATGCACATTAATGTCCTATTTTACCCTTGTTTAAGGATATTTTTGCAAACAATATAAGACATATTGCACATTACTTCACTTTTAATAGGATCTCGTGATGCCACATACCGCCTATATTTACGACGCTGTCAGAACACCAAGAAGTAAAGGGAAAAAGGATGGCTCCCTTTATGAAGTTAAACCCGTTGCCTTAGCTGCCGGTCTACTGAGAGAACTACAACAACGTCACGATCTAGACACCAGCTGCGTCGATGACGTCGTCATGGGCTGCGTATCGCCAGTTGGCGAGCAAGGTGGTGACATTGCTAAAACCATCGTTCAGTTTGCCGATTGGGACGAAAGTGTACCGGGCGTGCAACTGGACCGTTTTTGCGCTTCCGGCCTGGAAGCCGTCAATATCGCCGCCATGAAAATAGCATCCGGCTGGGAAGACCTCGTAGTCGCGGGTGGCGTTGAATCTATGTCACGTATTCCCATGGGGGTTGCCGGTGGCTCTTGGCTCAATGATCCTGAAATCAGTATCCACAACAACTCCGTTCCCCAAGGGGTCGGCGCCGACACGATAGCAACACTGGAAGGCTGGAGTCGTGAAGACGTCGATGCTTTTGCACTTAGCTCTCAACAGCGCGCTGCTGCCGCTCAGGCAAACGGCTACTTCGACCGTTCTATGGTGCCGGTAAAGGATTTAAATGGCGTCACCATTCTCGCCAAAGATGATTTCATTAAGCCCAACACCACGATGGAAATTCTCGGCGGCCTGCGGCCTTCTTTCCAATCTATGGGCGCTATAGGTTTTGATGAGCTAATGCTGCGTAAGTATCCACAGTTGCCAGCAGTCAATCACGTGCATACACCCGGCAACTCATCCGGCATCGTCGATGGCGCCTCTGCGGTGCTTATTGGCAGTGAGAAGATCGGTAAGGATTTAGGCTTGACGCCTCGCGGTCGTATTGTCGCCACCGCAGTGTTAGCAACCGATCCCGTCATTATGCTAACAGGACCTGGCCCCGCGGCGAAGAAAGTGCTGCAAAAGGCCGGTATGACCACCGCCGATATCGACTTGTTTGAAATTAATGAAGCCTTTGCCTCGGTTGTACTGCGCTTTATGAAGGATTTGGATATTTCACCCGATGTCACCAACGTCAACGGAGGTGCGATTGCCATGGGGCATCCACTGGGTGCTACTGGTGCAATGTTGGTAAGCATCATGCTCGACGAGCTAGAACGCCGCAACAAAAAACGCGGTTTATTGGCACTGTGTGTTGGCGGTGGGCAGGGCATCGCAACCATCATTGAGCGGGTTTAATCAGCATCCACTTCACACAGTTAACGCAGACAGAACATAGCAAGGTAAATAATCATGAGCGAAAATATCAACGGTTTTATATACGAAAAAGACGCTGACGGCATTGTCACCATTACTATGGATATGGACGGCCCAGTTAACGCTATGAATGATCAGTATCGGTTAGCAATGGCCGAGAACGTCACTAAATTAGAAGCCGAAACGGGACTAACAGGTGTTGTCTTTGCCTCCGCTAAAAGTACCTTTTTTGCTGGGGGCGATTTACGTGAGCTGTCCTCTGTGCCGCGTGGTGGTGAAGAAAATCAATTCAAGGTAATTGAAACCAGTATCAAAGCTCCCTTGCGTCGTTTAGAAAAACTGCAAGTGCCAGTGGTTGCTGCAATCAATGGTGCTGCACTGGGTGGCGGACTAGAAATTTGTCTGGCCTGTAATTATCGGGTTGCCGTGAATTCACCTAAAGTCCTGCTCGGTATGCCAGAAGTGACTCTAGGCCTTTTGCCCGGCGGTGGTGGCGTAATCCGCTCGATTCATATGCTAGGCTTAGAAAAAGCCTTACCTTTTTTACTAGAAGGCACCCGGATGAAGCCTGAACAAGCCCTTAGCGCCGGCTTCGTCAACGAGCTAGTCGACAATGCTGATACGCTTATCGACGCTGCGAAAAACTGGATTAAAGCCAATCCTGAAGCTTGGACACAGCCCTGGGACATCAAGGGTCACACTATCCCCGGTGGTGATATATGGAATCCGACCATCACGGGCATATTATCTACAGTACCTGCGATCACCTTCAAAAAAACACGCGGCTTGCTACCTGCGCCTGAGCGCATTCTTGCCGTCGCTGGCGACGCAATGGCCGTTGATTTCGATACGGCTCTGCGTATTGAATCTCGTGGGCTGGCTTATCTAATCACTACGCCGCAAGCAAAGAACATTATCACCGCCGGCTTCTTTCAGATAAACAGTATCAACAGCGGTATCAGTCGACCGAAAGACATAGCCCCGACCAAGGTCAAAAAAGTCGGTATTCTCGGTGCAGGTATGATGGGCCAAGGTATTGCTTACAGCTCCGCGACTGCGGGTATTGAAGTGGTTCTAAAAGACATCAGTGTTGAAGCTGCTGAAAAGGGCAAAGCTTACACCGCCCAGTTACTGAATAAACAAATCGCACGCGGTCGCAGCAGCGAAGACAACAAAACCCAAGTACTGAGCTTGATTAAAGCCACTGATGATTACGCTGATTTACAGGGTTGTGACTTAATCATTGAGGCCGTGTTTGAAAACATCGAGCTGAAAAATAAAGTCACTCAAGAAGCCGAGCGTTTCCTCGCAGATGGCGGTGTTTATGGCACTAACACCTCTACTCTGCCTATCAGCCAGCTGGCTGAAGCCAGTGCCAACCCTGCTAATTTTATCGGCATTCATTTCTTTTCTCCTGTCGATAAAATGCCACTGGTCGAAATTATTTGCGGCGATAAAACCAGTGATCAGGCGCTAGCCGTGGCGTTTGACTATGCGCGTCAAATTCGCAAAACGGCAATTGTGGTTAACGATTCTCTGGGTTTCTTCACCTCCCGTGTCTTCGGCACTTATTTGGATGAAGGCGCGCGTCTGTTGATCGAAGGCATCGACCCAATCCTGATTGATGCCATGGGCAAACAGCTAGGTATGCCTGTTGGTCCATTGACGGTACAAGATGAAGTCAGTCAAGAATTGAGCCGCAAAGCTGCAGAAACCCACCGCGAAATGGGCGTCTTCTGTAGCAAAGGGGACAATAGCGTCAACGCCGAAGTCTGTGAGCGTCTCATCAAAGACTTCGGTCGTGGTGGCCGCTACCATGGCGGTGGCTATTACGAGTACGGTACCGACGGCAGCAAAACCATATGGCCAAAACTCTATGAGCTCTACCACAAACCTGATGTCAGTCTTCCTAATCAAGACATCAAAGACCGCATTCTATTTCGCCAGGTAATTGAAAGTTTACAATGTTTGCAAGAGGGGGTACTACGCTCGGTGGCTGATGGTAATGTGGGCTCGCTGCTGGGTATTGGCGCTCCCACCTGGACGGGTGGTTTTTTGCAGTTCGTTAACACCTACGAATACAACGGCGAAACCGGACCCGCAGCATTTGTGACTCGTACTAATGAATTGGCTGCATTGTATGGCGAGCGTTTTGCTGCCCCCGCGATCGTCGTTGAAAAAACCAATAGTCATAGCCGTTTTGAATAAGTATCGGAGCTAACTATGTTTAAACGTGACTTCACTGAAGAACAAGGTATGTTTCGCAATGCCTACCGAAAATTTTTGCAACAAGAAATCATCCCGCACATGGAAAGTTGGCGGGATCAAGGTATTGTCGATCGCGAAGCTTTTGTTAAAGCCGGTGCCAATGGCTTTTTGTGTACATGGGCTAGCGAGGAGTTCGGCGGTTTAGGCGACACCGATTTTCGCTTAGAACAGATCATGATTGAGGAAACACAATACGCGCTGTGTTCAGATTGGTACGCCACACTGCACAGTCGCTTAGTCGCACCTTATATAAAACGATTTGGCACACCTGAACAGCAACAGCGCTTTCTACCCAAGTGTATCACCGGCGAAACCATTTTAGCCGTTGCCATGACCGAGCCGGATGCAGGTAGCGATCTGGCCGGTATACGCAGCACCGCCATTGACCAGGGTGATCACTACCTTCTCAATGGCAGCAAAACCTATATCTCCAATGGCATCAACGCAGATCTAGTGGTGGTCGCAGCTAAGAACGATCCGATCAACAACCCTCGTGCCGTCAGTCTATTTTTAGTAGAACGCGGCATGCCCGGTTTTGAGCGCGGCGCCAACCTGAAGAAGATGGGCAAAAAAGGCCAGGATACCGCTGAACTATTTTTCTCTAACGTCAAGGTTCCCAAAGAAAATTTACTCGGAGCTGAGGGTAAAGGCTTGTCCCAGCTGATGGAAGCCCTCGCAGAAGAACGTTTGATTTCAGCGGTGGAGGCCCTGGCCGCTGCTCAAAAAGCGTTTGATATTACGGTAGAGTTCACCCAAGAGCGCAAGTTATTTAAAAAACACTTGTCCGATTTTCAAAATACTCAATTCAAACTTGCTGAGCTTCGCGCCGAGCTGGATATGCAACAAGTGTATGTGGATCAATGTGTAAAAGCGGTAAACGCCGACCAGCTTTCGGCAACCGATGCCGCCAAAGCCAAATACTTAACCACGGAGCTTTTATGTCGTGTGGTTGACGAAGGTGTGCAGCTGCATGGTGGTGCCGGTTATATGGACGAATATCCTATTTCCCGTATGTACACCGATGCTCGCATTACCCGAATCTACGCCGGTACATCTGAAATCATGAAACTGCTGATCAGCCGTGACATCTACAGCGGTGATTATATTCAGTTTATTGATCGCGACTTGTAAATATCAATACTATTTAAATAGCTTATTAACTCGAACCTTAGATTTCAAATATTAACCCCAAAAAAAAATAGGAAAACACTATGGATATCGCAGGAAAAACAGCCATCATTACCGGAGGCGCTTCTGGCCTCGGCTTAGCCACGGTTGAACGCTACGTAGCTGACGGCGCTAACGTCGCCATTTTTGATTTAAACGAAGAAGCAGGACAAGCCATTGCACAACGTTTAGGCGATAAAGTAGCTTACTATAATGTTAACGTCGCAGACGAGGCCTCAGTCCAAACCGCCATCGACGCAGTTGTGGAAAAATTCGGTGCGCTACACATCGTTAATAACTACGCCGGTATTGGTCCCGCGTGTAAAACCTACGGCAAAAATGGCCCGCACCCACTCGATACTTATATGAAAGTCGTGATGGTCAATCAAGTGGGTACGTTTAACGTGGCGCGCCTCGCTGCTGAGAAAATGGCTCAAAACGAACCTATCAACGAAGACGGCGGTCGTGGTGTGATCATCAACACTGCGTCTGTAGCAGCTTATGAAGGTCAAATCGGACAAGTAGCTTACTCTGCAACTAAAGGAGCGATAGTGAGCATGACACTGCCCATGGCTCGCGAGCTGGCCCCTTACGGTATTCGGGTCAACACTATTGTCCCCGGCCTGATCCACACACCGCTGTTCGATACTATCGAAGAGTCTTATTACAAGGCATTAGAAGCCTCGACGGTTTATCCAAAACGTTTAGGTAAAACTAGTGAAATTGCCAAGTTGTCCGCCCACATTGTGGACAATGATTACATTAATGGTGAATGCATTCGTATGGACGCAGCAATTCGTATGCAACCTAAGTGATCATCTAGCGTACAGATCGCTGGCAACAAGGGTTACTTGCAATATTACAACTAACCCTTGCTGCCTATCCCCCCTTAAAAACCTTTTAAAGAATAACTTCTGAAATGCTGGCTTATTGATATTTCAGAGATTATTTATCCTACACTGGAGATCGATATGGGCGCACTCACAGGTTACCGAGTTATTGAATTAGCGGGATTAGGCCCCTGCCCTATGGCCGGAATGCTATTAGCAGATATGGGCGCCGAAGTCATTTGTATTGATCGCGGTAGCAACTCCGACCCGATGTATGCCAAAGATATGAGCCGGCGCGGCAAGAAATCTATCGTCGTCAACCTTAAGACTGCTGAAGGCCGTGAAATCCTACTCAAGCTCGTGGCGTCCGCCGATGTTTTAATAGAAGGGTATCGCCCTGGGATTGCAGAAAAGCTCGGTATCGGTCCAGAACAGTGCCATGCAGTAAACCCTGCGCTCGTCTATGGCCGCATGACAGGCTGGGGGCAAACTGGTCCACTATCCCAAAATGCAGGACACGACATCAATTACATCTCCATCACCGGCGCCTTACACGCAATTGGTGTACAGGGGCAAAAACCCGTCGTACCGATGAACCTTGTGGGTGATTTCGGTGGCGGCACCATGTTTTTAGTCAGTGGCGTATTAGCGGCCTTACTGGAAGCCAAAAACTCAGGCAAGGGCCAGGTTGTCGATGCCGCCATGGTCGACGGCGCTGCTAATTTAATGTGGATGTGCCACAGTTTTCACGCTGCCAATTACTGGGAATTTTCTGACCGCGGAGTCAACATGCTCGATGGTGGCGCATTTTTTTACGACACTTACGAAACCTCTGACGGCAAATACGTCGCTATCGGCGCCATCGAACCTCAATTTTTTACGACGCTAGTGGAAAAAGCTGCACTGGATAAAACAGTCTTCAATGTGGATACTCAGATGGATGCCAGTCAATGGCCAGATAAAAAACACGCCTTAGCTCAAGTCATCAAACAAAAAACACGCGATGAATGGTCTGCTCTACTGGAAAATACAGAAGCCTGCTTTTCGCCTGTGCTCAATGCTCAAGAGGCCCTGAGTCACCCTCACAACCAGGCCCGCGAAAGCTACATAGAGATCGATGGCTATTTACAACCAGCTCCCGCGCCACGCTTTAGCCGCACGCCATCGACGGTAAATCATGGCTTGCATACTCAGGGACAAGACACTCAACAAGTACTTGCAAGCCTTGGGCTCAACACCGACGACATTGAAGCTTTAATCACGCAAGGTGCGGTAAAATAAAACACGGCTAATAAACAACACCAAAAATTAGGCCGTCACAAATAACCCAAGAGCTGCTGTCAATGTTAAAATGACTCACGTTAAAAGATGTCAGACTGAAACCCCCAGACAATAGCCACGCACAAATTAAGGAAACTACCATGAGTCATTTTGAAACACTGACCTACGAATTGAAAGAACAGATTGCCATCATTACCATAAACCGCCCCGAAGTACGTAACTCGCTCAATCAGCAGTTGCGGCTTGAGTTAGTTACAGCCATGACACAAGCTGGGGATGATAACAACGTGCGTGTCATTATGATTGCCGGTGCTGGCAAAGGCTTCTGTGCCGGCGCTGATTTAGGTGAAAAACTACCCGGTGATAATGAAGATGGCTTCATTACTGAGTTACTGCACAATGAATATAACCCCATTATTCAAGCCATAACCAGCGTATCAAAGCCTGTAATCAGCGTGGTCAATGGTGCCGCAGCGGGTATCGGGGGCGCCATTGCGATGGCCTGCGATTTAATGGTAATGGCCGAAGACGCCTTCTTGTATTCGGCCTTTGGCGCTATTAGCCTTATTCCCGACGGCGGTAGCCACAAGTTTTTGCAATCCTACTTAGGGCCGAAAAAGGCCTATGAGATGATTGCTTTTTCACAGCGCTTAACTGCAACACAGTGCGCAGAAGTTGGCTTAGCCAATCGAGTATTTCCGGCGGACAGCTTATTACAAGATGCCTTGGCTTGGGCTTCGACCCTAACTCAGCAGGCCCCTTTAACCCTGGCTCTGTCGAAACAAATCTTAAAACAAGCCGCCACTGAAGATCTGGATTTCTGTTTAGAACAAGAAGCCCAATTACAAAACACCACATACCGCAGCGATGACTTCGCCGAAGGTGCCCAAGCCTTTTTTGAGAAGCGCAAACCCGTCTTCCAAGGCAAATAACAGCAGGAATGAATGTAGCATGTCTTCAATTGAAAATTTACTGTCGCTATCAGGCAAGACCGCTCTCATTTCCGGCGCCTCCAGCGGTTTAGGTGCACATTTCGCCAAGGTCATGGCGCAAGCTGGGGCCGAAGTGATTATTGCCGCCCGTCGCACCAATAAATTAACTGAAGTGGCCGAAGAGATTATCGCTGCCGGCGGTAAAGCTCAAACACTAGCAATGGATGTCACCTCAGCAAGCAGCGTTAACACCGCGTTCGCACAACTGGACGAAATAATCGATTCACTGGACATCCTCGTGAATAACGCCGGTATCAGCAGTACCCCAACCAAATTCACCGAAATGGAGGAAGAAGATTGGAGTTATCTGCTGGATGTCAATCTCAAAGGTGCTTGGCGAGTGGCCAAACAAGCGGCCATCCGCATGAAAGCAGCAGGCAAGGGATCGATCATCAATACCGGCTCCATATACAGCTTGTGCACCGGCCTACAAAAAACGGATTACAATGTTTCTAAAGTGGCTGTCGCCCAGCTCACCAAGAACATGGCCCTGGAACTCTCCCGATCAGGCATTCGCGTGAACTCGTTGTGCCCCGGCTACTTTGCCTCGGCCATCAACGAGGAAGAGTTCAATACCGAACGAGGCAAAGCCTATATCGCCCGCTTGGTGCCACAACGCTTAGGACAATACCATGAGCTCACCGGCCCTCTGCTCTTACTGGCCAGCGATGCAGGCTCCTATATCAATGGTTCCTCGTTGCTTGTAGATGGCGGTAGTTTGCTAAGCCCTATATGAACCATTCTTCACATAGGACTAAAGCTGACTACTAAATCACCCAAACTCAGCATGACTCAACTCAAGTCTGAAGACGTCAGAACTTCTTCTGCAACCGCCTTCAACTTACTTCTCATCCACCGAGAACCTGGGTCATCCTGAGCATTTTTATGCCAGAATAGACTCCAGGTCAGTGGCTCAACCGGAAACGGCGTAGATTGAACATGTAACTTGGTTTTTACGGTGAGAACTTGCGGTACTGTCCATAATAAATCTGTTTGCTCCGTAATCTCTGCTGCGACCAAGTAGCTTTGAACGCGCATTTTTACGTTGCGACGATAACCGAGGTTATGCAAAGCAATATCCACTTGCCCCCTCCCTTTACGCCGACTGGAGACGTGTAAGTGTTCACTGCTTAAATAATCTGCCGACGTTAGTCTCTGCCCTGCAAACGGATGCTGTGCCCGCATAGCCACTACATAGGGCAGTTGTCCCAAAGACACTTGCTTAAATCCTTTCGCATTGACTGCAGGTGTGTCCAGCAGCAAATCAAGACCACCCGATTTGAGATCTTCGGTAGCAGAGACCCTATCCACATAGTAGCTTTGAATGGTGATATGGGGCGCCTCGTCTTGAATCGCCAAGCGTAATTTCGGCAATAACATAGATTCAGCGAGATCATTCATTCCCAACCGAAAAACTTTCTCCGATTGAGCTGGGTTAAACCGCGCATTGGCTGTAATGCTTTTACCCAGCAACGCGAGGGCCTCGCGCACATCAGCAATAGCATTATCGGCCACTGGTGTGGGTAGCATTCCCTCAGGGGATCGTACGAATAACTGATCATCGAACATTTTTCGCAGTCGATTCAAGGCGTTACTGACAGCCGGCTGCGTTAAATTGAGCTGTACAGCGACTTTGGTAACACTTTGTTCTTGATAAATAGCGTCAAATACAACGAATAAGTTGAGGTCTAGCTTCCCCAGATACACCGCTTCACCACATTGATTTAATTAATGAATACCTATAACTTAAATAAATTAGAGTGATTGTAGAATACATTTTATACTCCGTCTATTGATAGAGGTCGATAAATAACAAGGAGTGCATATTCATGTCAGAAATTACTTTAATCAGGCATGGGCAGGCATCTTTTGGCTCCCAGAACTATGATCAGCTAAGCACTTTAGGTCAGCAACAGGCAATCTGGTTAGGCACCCACTGGCAACAGTTGAATGCGAACGTGGAGCGAATTGTCATAGGTTCTATGGTACGGCACCGCCAAACTGCAGAAGGTATTCTACAAGGCCTTGAACGCACGATTCCATTAGAGGTTCATGAAGGCCTTAATGAATACAATTTTCAAGGTCTACTGAACCCTTTGCGAGCCCAATACCCTCAATTATGGCAAGAAACAGGTCACGCCAAGCGCGATTACTATGTCAATATGAAACACGCCTTAGGCCTGTGGATGGATGGTACTATCGATAATGACGGCCAAGATAGCTGGAGCAGCTTCTGCCAACGTATTCGTGAAGGCTTTCAGTTTGCCTATCAAACTAAAGCCAAGCGTACCTTAGTAATCAGCTCCGGCGGACCTATTTCGGTAATTTTGGCGGATGTTCTCAAACACGATCATGACACCACACGCAACATTACCTTGCAGATCAAAAATAGCAGCTGCAGCAAGCTACTTTATAACGGGAAGAATTTTTCCCTCGACAGCTTTAATGATATTAGCCATTTATTAACCACGGACAAACAATCTTCCATAACTTTTTCATAACTTTTTACTCGTTTATCTACACCTCAAACTGGAGAACTCTATGTATCCGCACAGTGAAAAATCGCAGCAGCTCCTAGCCAAACTCAAAGCCTTTATGGACGAGAATATCTACCCTAACGAAACCGCTTACGCACAACAGTTACACGCCGCTGACAATCGTTTTGCCGCCTTGCCACTGATGGATGAATTAAAAACCAAAGCCAAAGCAGCTGGTCTGTGGAACCTATTTGTCCCTGAAGATCATGCAGAATATTGTGACCATGGCGGATTATCATTTTTTGATTACGCTCCACTAGCCGAAGAAATGGGTCGGGTAATTTGGTCACCGGAGGTGTTTAACTGTAACGCCCCAGACACAGGTAATATGGAAGTTTTCATGAATTACGCCACCAAAGAACAGCAGGATAAATGGCTTAAGCCCCTGCTGGCTGGTGAGATTCGCTCCTCCTACGCGATGACCGAACCGCAGGTTGCCTCAAGTGACGCCACCAATATTCAACTGGAAATTAAGAAAGACGGTAACGAATGGGTTCTCAATGGTCGCAAGTGGTTCATTACCGGTGCTATGTACGAGCGCACTAAAATCTTTATCGTGATGGGTAAATCTGATCCTGAAAACCCCAACCGTCACCTACAACAAACGCAAGTACTGGTCCCTAAAGATACCGCCGGAATCACTGTGGTTCGCCCATTAACTACTTTGGGTTATGATGATGCGCCTATCGGTCACGCCGAGATTACCTTTGACAACGTACGCGTTCCTCTTGAAAACGTTTTGCTCGGAGAAGGCCGCGGTTTTGAAATTGCGCAGGGGCGTCTTGGACCTGGCCGCATGCACCACTGCATGCGATTAATTGGCTCTGCACAACGTTCATTAGAACTAGCTTGCAAACGCGCTGCTAGCCGCACGACTTTCGGTCGCTCGCTGAGCAAGCATCAATCGATACGAGAAGAAATTTCGAAAAGTTTTTCAGAAATTGAAATGGCGCGTTTACTGGTTTTGAAAACCAGCCAGAAAATTGATACCCAAGGCGTTAACGAATCAGTAGATATGATATCTGCTTCCAAAACCACGGTACCCCTACTGGTACAAACGATAATTGATCGCTGTATGCAAATCCATGGTGCTGGCGGCCTTACCGAAGATTACTTTATGGCCGAAGCCTTTAACTACGCTCGCTGGTGCCGTCAAGCTGACGGTCCTGATCAAGTACACCAAATGGCACTAGGTAAAAAAATCATCGATCGTTATGCCGATCCATCATCTAACTGAGAAAAGGAGAGACCAGAATGAGTCAAGCCAACACCGATACCTTTTCCTTTGATACCGAAAAGCTATCTGCATATCTAGAACAGCATGTTGAGGATTTCAAGGGACCATTGACCGCTGACAAGTTTGCTGGAGGGCAGTCCAATCCGACGTTTATGATCACTGCAACCAGTGGCAAATATGTACTGCGCCGCAAACCATCCGGTGAATTATTGAAATCTGCTCACGCTGTCGATCGGGAATTTCGCGCAATTTCTGCGCTAGCCAACACCGATGTTCCTGTCGCCAAAGCTTATCACTTGTGCGAAGACGACAGTGTCATTGGCAGCATGTTCTATCTGATGGAGTTTATCAACGGACGTGTCATGTGGGATCCTTCCTTACCCGAAGAAACTCCTGAAAATCGTACCGCCATCTATGCAGAAATGAACCGAGTACTGGCTGCACTGCACTCGGTTGATATTGAGTCTGTAGGGCTCAGTGATTACGGTAAGCCTGGCAATTACTTTGAACGCCAAATTGGCCGTTGGAGTAAACAGTATCGCGCCTCAGAGACTGAAACCATTCCCGAAATGGAAGCGCTAATGGCCTGGCTGCCTACCAACATGCCTGCTGATGATGATGGACGAGTATCTCTAACGCACGGTGACTTTCGTCTTGACAACATGATGTTCCATCCCGAAAAACCACAAGTCTTAGCACTTGTAGACTGGGAATTGTCGACACTGGGACACCCGTTTGCTGACCTTGCTTACCAATGCATGCAATTGCGTATGGATAACTCTGGCATTATGTCTGGGTTAGGTAGTCTTGATCGCACAGCCTTGGGAATACCCACTGAAGAAGAATATGTTGCGCAATACTGCAAACGCATGGGCCTGGATACCATCGAGAACTGGAATTTCTACATCGTGTTCAGCTTTTTCCGCTTTGCCGCTATTTTACAGGGAGTAAAAAAACGCGCCCAAGAAGGCAACGCCTCCAGCGATAAAGCGTTACAAATGGGCGCATTGGTGGAGCCTTTAGCCAAACAAGCCGTTGCTTTGATTCAATAATTGCGAAGCACTACACTGAAACGATTAAGATAACGATTGCCTGTTATTTTAATCGTCTATGATAATAAAATGGCTCCTGCCCATACCTGAGGCCACTACAATAAAAAAACGCTAAAATCTAGCGTTTGCAGTGGCCTACAATTCGTTATTGCAAAGTAAAGTCGATCAGCGCCCTCGCCTAACGTCACCGAAACTCCCGACGGCGAAGCCACGATAGAAACGTACACCGTGTCATACCACAAAGGAATGCCAGCTTTCGGCATCATTATTGGTCGATTAACCGCAACTAATGAACGCTTTCTCGCTATGAACCGTAAAGAAGATACAGAAACGTTGAAAATGCTGTTGAGTGAAGACCCCATAGGAAAAACCATTTTTGTTAAATCCGCAGCAGACGCCAATCGGTTTAGCTTTAACAGAGTATAAAAGATGAAATTAAGGAGGCGTTAATTGAAAAACACCGCTCGTTCCTATTCTTTAACGGCTCCACTTTGTTTTGACAATTACATCTCAGTCTTCTACAAGTAAATAGATCAAGCATACGTGGACCGATAATACTTACCGCAGCGAAACCTAGAATGTGGCTTCAGTCTCTCAAAAATAAAATGACCCGCCCCATGAGGCTAACCTGCCAACGACAAATGCCACTCGATAAAATGAGATGGCTGTCCGATCATAGAATTACAGTCCTGCTTACATTAAATCAGTAATATCTAATATATTTTATATTAATTTTTTATTTTTAATACCTTGGCACTAATGACACACCATACCGCCGTCGATGATCTGTTCAGTCCCAGTAATAAACGATGATTCATCAGAGGCTAGAAACACAACAAGACTGGATACTTCACTGGGGTCTGCCATACGCGATAAAGGAATCATTGATATAGCTTCACCGCCACCTTCATCGGTAGCCGCTGCCATCATTGGCGTTTTAATAAATCCTGGGTGTACCGAGTTTGCCCGGATATTTTTAGACCCGTACTCAACTGCAATTTGTTTGGTCATGCCTCGTACCGCAAACTTACTGGCTACGTAGGCAATATTTGGCGCACCATAAACAGCAATAATTCCGGCAATGGACGACACGTTAATAACGGAACCCACTCCCGCCTTTTCCATAGAAGGCAAGACCGCTTGCATGCCTAGAAAAACCCCAAGCTGATTGATATCGCAAACTTTATTAAAAGCTTCCTCAGACAAGCCCGACATGCTTGAAACAGGGCCAAGAACACCGGCGTTATTAACCAACACATTAATAGTGCCGAAAGCCGCTTCACCCTGCTCTACCACTTTCTTCCAATCGGCAGCACTAGCTACATTCTGTTTGATAAACAGGGTATTTTCACCAAGCTCTGTCGCCAATGCTTGACCAGCGTCTTCATTGATATCGGTCATAATAACCTTGGCGCCTTCTGCCACCATCATTCGCGCGTGCGCCTCTCCCATACCCTGGGATGCACCGGTTACTATGGCCACCTTACCGATTAAACGATTCATAGTTATCTCCTATTATTATTGAATACAAAATTTAATTTTGACGCTTTAATACAATTATTTTTTTAAAAACTCTGAAAACCCTTCAAGGGCATCCTCTCGCTGGTAGCCTTCTTTGGTAAGCTCGGCCTCCCACGCAAATGCTTCTTCCAGAGGCATATTAAAACCTTCATAGATAAGCTGCTTGGTTTTTTGCACCGCCCAAGGACTGTAACCTGCAATAGTATTAGCCCACTCCATTGCCTGTTCTAATACCTTGTTATTTTCAACGCAGACTTGCGCCAAACCAATTTTTGCAGCTTCTTGACCATCGACATATTTAGACAGCAGCAACAATTCTGTCGCCTTACTCATACCAATCAAACGGGTTAACCGCTGAGATTGTTGAGCGCCCTGCACCGCACCACGGCGTAAACCGGAAGGACCAATTAGTGCGTTTTCGCCAACCACCCGTAAATCACAAGAAAGCGCCAGGGCAAAACCGCCACCTACCGCATAACCCTGAATTGCAGCGATAAATGGCTTCCAAATTGGCCAAGGCCGAGGAATAGGCGGCAAAGGATTAGCACCAGGACCAAATACGCCACCTTCGGAATAGGCGCTAATGTCCCCGCCAGAAGAAAACGCTTTATCGCCGGCACCAGTAATAACCGCTACCCGAATTTGATCATCGTTAATAACTTGCTGGTAGGCTTTTTCAAGACCTTCTCGCATAGGTGCATCAACTGCATTACGCTTTTTTTGATTATCGAGAACAATTAAAGCCACATGATCTTTTACTGAAAAATGAACTTCACCCATAATAACAATCTCTTTATTATTTATAGCAACCCAGCTCGCTGTAGCTTGCTAAACAAAGGTCGACCAATTACCTGCTCAGCCAAGGCACCAGCAGCAAGCAATTTATCGATATTAACCGCGGTTTCAAAACCCATTCTGTTAAGCGTGTATACCAAGTCCTCACTCACCACATTACCGCTATCTCCCACATCGCCTTGATCGACGGAGCTAGGTTCACCACCCAGACCACCAAGGCAACCATCGACAGCTCGCACTCCAGCATCGATTGCTGCAAGTGCATTAGCGATGCCACAGCCACGGTTATCATGGAAATGAGCAATAAAATGACTGTCTGGCCACTCCTTAATTAACGACTCAAACAAACTTTTCACCCGAGCTGGATCAGCAGCGCCGGTAGTGTCGCCTAACATAATAAATGTCACGCCAACACTGCGAAGCCAGGAAACATGTTCCATCACTACATCCGCAGAAATCGGCCCTGTTATCGGACAACCCCAAGCCGTAGCCACGCAAACCATCGGAGTAACACCAGACGTTCCAAGCAACTCAATAATGACTTTCAAGCGCTCTTTATGGGTAGCATGGTCACAACGTAAATTAGCTATATTGTGTTTTTCGCTGGCCGACAGCGGCATTCCGCAGGTGGTGATGGGCCGCACCCGCTGATGCAAATCAACCACCCGTTCAGCCCCTTTAATATTGACAGTTAACACACGAATGTCTGCACTGCCTTCAAAGCCCCCCAGCACCGCTTCGGCATCGGCAAACTGCGGCACAATATGGGCAGGAACCAACGATGTCAGATCAATTTCAGTAACACCGGAAGCATCAATGGCGTGAGCGAGTTGAAGTTTTTGAACGGTCGTAAGCACTTGGGGCCACCCCTGAATACCGTCTCTTAGCACCAGCTCACAAAATTTAACGTGCGGAGAACTCATAGTACGACCACCGGATTTACCGGGCTGCCCACGCCCGCTTTAATGCGTAAAGGAGAAACTATAAACAGAAATTCGGATCGGCCACATTCAGCCAAAGTTTCAAAATCGAGTAACTCCATGAACACTACACCTCGATTACGCATTAACTCCACATGCATGGGCGCGGCACTACAGGATATCTGAGAGGGACCAAACTCTACGGCAATATTATCGGCACCGATAAGGGCAAATCCCTGTTCATCAATCCATTGAGCACATTCGGGATCAAGGCCCGCCCATCGTTGCACCGTGGCGGTACCTTCGCGCCAACGCTTTAACCACCCAGTTCTAATGAGTAGCGCATCACCTTCTTCCGGCACCAATTGTTGGCGCTCAAACTCCGCCTGCAGCTCCGCCAGACTAATGGGCTGTTCATCCGTTTGACTAACCCCATTGGGGCCTGCAAAATCAACAAACAAACCACGCGTAACCACAGGATCTACTTTGTCGATGCCGCACTTTTTTGCACCTATGCTGGTCACGGTATTAGAAGAATAACCATTCCACATTTTGCCTTCAGACCAAACATGGGAGAGCGCATCCATATGACTGGTGCCATGAGTCGGCAATGTAATCACGTCGTCAGCATAGCCGAAACCGACTTCTTTAAGCCCTGCGGCATAATCGCCGCCATCACGGGTCATATAATGCTGAGGCTGGGAACGCATACCCGCTACCGGGCCTTTTGAATCAAGCGATATAGCTAATCCAAGCGCCTTGCCCGTCTGTACAGTAGCGATACCACGCAGTGTTGCAGCCGGCGTTATCCTGTTTAGAGCACCTTTTTCGTCGTCCTCACCCCACTTACCCCAATTGGCACCTACTGACTCACTCATGCTTCAATCTCCCAGCTAGGCTTGCGCTTCTCAGCGAAAGCAGTCATCCCCTCTTTAGCATCAGGAAAGCTTGAATTTACCGTCAATGCTGCTTCAAGCATTTTCAGTTTTGGTTCAACATCGGCATTGAGCACGGTATAAAAGGCAGTACGGCCGAAGGCCACCGACTGTGGCGCAGTAGTTTTAATCTGCCCAACAATTTCATTCACCCGATCATCCAATGCCTCATGTTTGACGAGGTCTGAGACAAAGCCTAACTCATAGCCTTTTTGTGCAGTAACCCGCTCGCCGGTCAACATTAACCGTAACGCAGTTTTAGGTGGCAACGCATGAAGAATAGGGATCGTAATCATATAAGGCCATAAGCCCACTTTGACCTCAGGAATACCAAACTGGGCCTTTTCACTGGCTACCACAAAATCACAAGCTAGAGCCACACCCATACCACCCGCCAAACAATATCCCTGTACCCTGGCGATTGTTGGCTTACCCAGCTCCCAAAGTCCCCGAAAGAGAGACGCCAACTTGGCCTTGCCATTATGAGATTCATAGGCGTCTATATCTTTGTTCATCCACTTTAAGTCACCACCAGCACAAAAAGCTTTATCTCCCGCTCCAGTTAGCACAACAGCACGAACTGCAGGATCAGCTTTAGCCTTAGCTAAACCATCAAGCAGACCATCGAAAACTTCACTGGTCATCGCATTGCGGTGCTCTTCACGGTTGATAGTGAGCCAAGCGGCTCCACTTTTAACTTCATACAGCACTTGACTCATGTATCGACCTCATTTTTTACCAAGCAGAATCAGTCCCTAGACTGAGTTCGTTCGACCAACCCACTAGTTACACGTTTAATGTAGAGTGCATTATAACCACCCCGCCACTTTTATCAACATTAGTGTTGTATTTTTATGTATTCTAAATTCTCTTCTTATTTAAACCATAAACCCTGTATTTAACATCCAAACCAATCGGACCTAAACATGACACCACTTCGTAAAACCTATAGAATCCATCTCTTATAACCTTCAAACATTTTTATACTTAATTGAGTTATAACAAAACAAACACAGCATTAAGCGCAATGCCAATAGGAATATTCTTTAGATGAGCAAACTTAAATCCAGACGCACTGCAAGGGCTGCAGCTGGCAATTCTCTATACACTGATAGAAAGGCTTTAATCCTCACAGCCGCTGCTAATGTATTTCTTAGAAAAGGATTTCTAGCAACCAAACTCAGCGACATTGCCGAGGAAGCCAACATGGACAGGGCCAGTCTTTATTACTATTTTGGCTCCAAACAAGTTCTCTTTGAAGAAATCTTCACATCCTCTGTCTATGAAAATGTTGAAGGAGCCAAAGCAGTAGCGAAGGAAAAAATATCTTCAGTTGACAAATTAACTAAGCTCATAGAAATGCTACTGGTCTCATTCGAACAAAAATACCCATTCTTTTATATCTTTGTTCAAGAAGACCTGAAAAAAATTGAACAGTTAAATGATCCAAAAAATGATAAATGGCTAGTTTCCAGCAAGAAACTTTCTAAAGAATACTTTGATATTATTAAAAAAATTATTAGCCAGGGCATTGAAAAAGGGGAAATAAAAACGTCACTACCTCCAAATTTAATAGCCCACAGCCTAATCGGTATGATGAATTCATCATCTAAATGGTTTGTACCCAACGGACCAATGAGCGCCAAAGAAATTGGCGCAGCTATGGCAAAGATGGTTCTCTATGGCCTAAACTGCCAAATAGCAACAATAGACCCCAAAACTGGGTAGCGGCCCGCCTGATAATAAGCCACTACCCCTTTATTGTTAAACAAAGGTCTCTTTAGGGACGATAATAGACTTAATCTCAACATAAGCATCAAGTCCCTCATCGCCACACTCTCTACCCACACCTGACATTTTCATACCTCCAAAGGGTGCCGCCATATCCAGTGTATGAATATTCACCCCGAGAGAACCCGCACGAATTTTCTGTGCTACTTTTAAACCCCGCTTAAGGTTTGACGTCCACACGCTCCCCGCCAAGCCGTATTCAGAATCATTGGCGATTGCCAGTGCTTCGGCTTCATCTTTATAACTTATCAAGCAAAATACCGGACCAAATATTTCCTCGCGAGCTATAGCCATAGTGTTTTTCACATGAGTAAAGATGGTTTTTTCCACATAAAAACCTTTATCAAAACCCTTTGGCTCACCTCCGCCCAATGCCACTGTAGCACCTTCTTCGACTCCAAGTTTTAAATAAGACATAACCCGATCTTTATGCCTCTTACCAGCCACAGGACCAACAAAGGTATTCATATCCAAAGGATCACCAAAAGGCAAGGCGTCAAAAGCGCTAATCATAGCTTGGCTTAATTCCTCATATCGGCTTTCAGGAATCAAAATACGCGTAGGCGCACTACAGGCCTGGCCATTTAAAAAGGCCATGGTGGGAACCAATGTCGCCAAACATGACGATAAATCCACGTCGTCCAGTAAAATAGCTGCCGACTTTCCACCAAGCTCAAGGGTACAACGGGTCATTGTATCTGCACAGATTTCACCCACTCTTCGCCCAGCCACAGTACTCCCCGTCAGTGATGCCTTATCAATACCTGGATGCTTTACCAGATACTCGCTCACCGCGCGATCGGCCGGGACAATATTCAGCACACCTTCCGGCAAGCCGGCTTGAATAAATGCCTCCGCCAAACCGCAAAAGGACAGCGCAGCATCTTCCGAAGGCTTAAGTACCGCAGTACAACCAGCCATTAATGCAGGGGCCAGCTTAAGAGCCGTGACGATTTGCGGGCCGTTCCAGGGCACAATAGCGGCAACAACCCCTATTGGCTCTTTTTCTACCAAAACTTCAAAATCAGCATTCAGTGCATCATAAGTGGCCCTACGCTCTGACCATGGATACGTACGCGCATTCTTGGCATAATATTCCCAAATATCGACAGCACGAGGAACCTGCACAGCTAACGATTGGGCGATGGTGCAACCCATCTCAAGAGTAATGGTGTAACCCATATCATTGGAGATTTTACGAAGATAATCCGTCGCCTTTAATATGATCGCAGCCCGTTCTTCTATGCTCATTTTCGGCCACGGGCCTTCGTCAAAAGCTTTTCTCGCAGCAGCAACGGCATCATCAATATCAGCCTCTACCGCGGCAGGCACCCTACCGACCTCTTCCTCGGTAGCCGGGTTAATACTAACAATCCATTCTTTACCATGGGAAGGAACCCACTGGCCCCCAATAAAAAGCTTATCCTTTAGCTCGATCATCTTGAGGCCATCAACGCCTTTGATATCGGTTTCAAATTTCATTGGTAATCTCCAAACACTTAGCTATTATTGTTGTGGTTTTTTCTCAAGGCTTATTTCTGCTTTTGATCGAATATAGTGCTGTAGCGCAACAATATCGTCATCGCTTAGCTCCCGGAAATTAGGCATGCCTCTTTGCCTTAGAAAACCGTCTTTGACAACACTGGTAAGCGCCTCTTTAGATAACACTATCGGGGATGCACGCAAATCCGGTGCAGAACCACCAGAAACCGCTCCTGGCCCGTGACACAGGAAACAGTCTGAATTAAATAATACCAAGCCTTTAGCTGCTTTTTCCGGATCCACTTCAAACTGCTCTGCTGCAATAGGAGTAGATGGGATCAAACTACCAGCCGTTGGAACTTTAGCCTTGCCATCAAGTGCATACACCATCAATCGTTTAGGCTGCTCCCTGGCTGGCATCCGAATATGCCCGGCATTAGCGTTTGCCGGAGGTCCTGTCAAACCAAGAGTAACGGCAAAATACTGACGACCATTCGCCATAAAGGTAATCGGTGGCGCAATGCTCGGCCCACCAAGATCGGTCGACCAAACCTCTTTACCCGTCAATGCATCACGCGCCATAAATTTACCGTCCACCTGATTTTGAAAGACCAGATTAGAAGAGGTAGTAATTACGCCACCATTAACAACAGCTGGGGTTTTAGCAATCCAAGCAGCCTTCTGAGTGACCGGGTTCCAAGCAGTAAGACGGCTTTCGCCAAACTCATCGGTTGGCTCCATATCAAAGGCCGAAGTAACGCCTGTATTCATCTCAATATAAGGTGTCGATTTCCAATTTTTGCGGTCAATCCCCTGGTCATCATAATAGCCTGGTAATTCAACCACTGGCATATAGACCAACCCTGTTTTAGGGCTATAGGACATGGGTAACCACGAGTGCGCACCGAAACCACCTGGCCACATAAAGAAGCCTTCTTTCTCAAAACGAGCAGCGGGGATTTCAACCGGGCGGCCGGTTTCAATATCAATTTTTTCAGCCCAGTTCACTTTGGCAATAGCCTCAGCAGAAATAAGCTCGCCGGTGACACGGTCAATGACATAGAAAAATCCATTTTTAGGTGCCTGCATGACTACCTTGCGCATCTCACCGTCAATTTTCAAATCAGTAAGAACCATTTCATTGGCAGAGTTGTAATCCCAAGTTTCAGCTGGATTAATTTGATAATGCCAAATGTACTCTCCTGTATCAGCATCAAGAGCAACAATGGAGCAAAGGAACAGGTTGTCGCCACCGTCAGGGCTACGAATGCGATAATTCCATGGCGCTCCATTACCCGTACCTAAATAAATGCGATTAAGCTCGGCATCATAGGTCATGGCATTCCACACCGTGCCACCACCGCCGAACTTCCACCATTCACCAGTCCATGTTTTAGCAGCCATTTCCATAGCGGGGTTTTCGAAGCCGTCAGCAGGATTACCAGGCACTGTATAAAAACGCCAAAGCTGCTTACCGGTTTCAGCATCATAAGTTGTTACATAACCACGTACCGGACCATAGTCAGCCCCGCCATGACCAATAATGACCTTGCCGTTAAATACCCGAGGAGGCCCAGTAATAGATCGATGATCATCAGGCTCTACCGTCATCGTGCTCCAAACCAACATGCCGGTTTCAGCATTGACAGCCAATAAACGCCCATCAGTGGTCCCCCAAAATATTTTCCCATCGGCATAGGTAATGCCTCGAGAACCCCAGCCAAGGCGCATTTTATCGCCACCCACCTTAGCCACCTCCGGATCATACTTCCAAAGCAGCTTGCCGGTTTCTGCCTCTATGGCATGGACAACAGAAAGGCCAGCAGATAAGAATACGACACCATTCGCCGCAACAGGAGCTGATACAACATAGGGATAATCAGAAAGATCAAAACTTGAAACCAAACCTAGTCGATGGATATTATCAGCATTGACCTGATCCATCTCAACATAACGTTGCTCATCTGAATTAAAACCAATACCAGGCCAGTTAACCATGCCACCGGTTAATTTATCTGACTCAACGGTAACCTCGTTCGATAAGCTTACATTCTCCAATCTCGATGGATCATCAGAAGGCGAGCAGGCCGACACCAAAAACAAAACCAATAAACTTGGCAAACTACATAATTGCTTTAATGAATTAATTTTTCCCATTTTATCACCCGAACATATATTTTATTGTTATTAACAAAACCGCAATGAGATTACGATTAGAGCAACAACTATAGTCACAGTCATCTTGGTTTATTGCAATTTAATTCCTCTCAAATCAGCCACTAACTGTATAGCTAGATAGCGAGAAAACACTCTCGCATCGATAAGCGCACCGCCCATAATCCAAAAGTTTTCTTGAGCCGTTTCTTTATACATGTTCTTCATCATGAAATTTTCATCAAAACCCCAAATTGAACCTACTTTATCAGCAACTTCGTTTCCAATAATTTTTCGAACATTCTCTTGCATATTTTGAAATCCAGTAGCCATAACAACCAAATCAAAGGGTTCAACTTCTCCACTATTCAGCTTAAGGCCGTCCTCAACAAAATCCTTGCTATCCCTGGTATGGATTAAACCAATACGACCATCGATGATCATCTGTGAACAACCCACATCAATGTAGTAACCACCCTCTCCGCGCAAGTACATCATATGAAACCCAGTACCATCCTCTCCATAGTAAGTTTCAAAACCCGCAGCATTTAAACCATCTATTAACTCTTTGTCATTTACTGCCGCCCGCTTCATCATCCATTTGTAAGTTTCTTCCAACACAGGGTATGGCACTGCAGCAGCCATCAAATCAATATCATCAACACTCAACCCTTCATGGAAAATTCTATATACCGCTGTTGCTGTTGGCTCAAGACTGACTACACAGGTAGGACTACGCTGCAACATTGATACTTTTGCAGCTTGATTTACTACCAAATCCTGCGCCACATCATGGCCACTATTTCCCGTACCCACCACTAATACATTTTTCCCTTTATAGTCGGCACCAGTGGTGAACTCTGCAGAGTGCATCACTTCACCTTTAAAATTTTCTATCCCTGGCAATACTGGTATTTTCGGAATAGAACCACTCACACCCGTTGAAAAAACAACATGTGTACAGTGCACTTCGCGCTCAACACCGCTCGAAGTCTTTAATTTAACCGTCCATTTTTTGGTCGTTTCATCGAATGTCGCCGATACCACTTCCGTACCCGTCCACACATTAGTCTCCATCGACCTGGCATAACTTTCTAACCAGTCAGCCAGCTGATCCTTCGATAACCAAATCGGGAATGAGGGAGGGAAAGGAATGAATGGCATATGATTTGCAACCGATTCATTATGCAATGTCAATGAGTGGTAACGTTTACGCCAAGTGTCGCCCACGACCTCCTGTTTCTCAACAACAAGTACATCAGCACCCATCAAGCCCAACCGTGCAGCAAGAATAATACCGCAGTGCCCCGCCCCTACAACCAATATTTCAGGGTCACGATCTTCAAAACTCTGCTTGGCATCACGCACCTCTTTCCAATTTTCTTTGCGCTTGTAGTGGGCAAATTCATCACCGATAGGCCTACGGTCATTGATCGCCTCTTCGTAACCACTAAGCTCCTGCAAAGAAGTCAGAATTGACCACACCCTTGGGTTTGACAAATTCTCATCATCAACCATCAATCTGACAAATCCTGCGCCTTTACCCAATTTAGTGTCGAAGTCAAAATAACCTTCAACTACCGACTTCCCAGCACGACGACCATAACGTGGCGCTTGTCTACCTTCTGCCAAACGAACATTACTAGCTTGAACAATCGAAAGCGCATCAGTCAAACCCTGACGAATAGCATCTTTGCCTCTAAAAACAGGATAACTCCAAGTAAAAGACAACAGGTCCTTCCAATAACAGTCGACATCAAAGTCATTCAGCAAACTATCCATATCACGATTTTGCAGAGCACTACCAAAACTACTCATCCAGCTTGAAAAAACCTCATCAACCTTGCTCGCATTACGTTCATCTATGCCCTGACCATTTTTCATTTGAGGATTCGTCGACATAATTGTTTCCCTTCCATCTTTAAATATAAACTTGCTAAGCAGCCAATTAATCTTGCTATCTGAGCAAATTAAAAGCTCGTTAATAGTTTTAAAGTACCACTATCAAAAACATTCGTCAACACTAGTGTTGTATTTTGTGCCTCGGCTTGATTTTACCCTTCATTACCGACTAACCACTAAAGCTTGCTATCAAACAACAAGGCGACTAACATCCAACACCAATGTTGTACTTTGATATCGTCAGCAACTTACAAGATGTAATTATGACTAAACCCAAGCGCATTCTAATCGGTGAAGGCTCCGCAGAACCAACACAGGGATTTGAGCTGGTTAGGCAGCACTTTGCCCCTCACCCTGTTGAATTTTACTTCGGCGTAAGACGATCAACCGAAGGGCTTGATATGATTGACTCGTCAGATATAAGCATCGTTGCCAACTTCCCGGGTAGAGGTATGGCAAAACTCAACAACCCGCCCAAGCTCTGTAATCTTTCGGCTTATAGCATTACCAGAGCACTCGATAGCCACCGACTACAACCCGATGCCTTGCTAGTTGTAGCAACTCCTCCCGATAAAAATGGCGATCGATCACTCGGTACAGCCAATGGCCCTCTGCAGAGCGCCATTGATAATGCCCCGATCATATTTGTAGAAGAATACCCCGAGCTATCCTGCATCCCTGGTGCCGCTATCATCCCGGCAAGTAAAACCATCAAAGTTCTGGCCCACAAACCCGCTGCGTTTACTGCGCTTTCACGCCCTCCCACAGACATGGATTATGCCTGCGCAGAAAATATTGCATCACTTTTAGGTAATAATTTACCCATGCAGATTGGGGTCGGCGGTATTATCGAAGCACTAACAGGTTTTTTGACAAAAAAATCTGGCCTTAGAATTATTACCGGTGCAGTAGGTGAAACCATAAGACAATTGGATCAAGCGGGGGCGCTGGATAAAAATCAGAATATTCTAGGTACCGCGCTGGTAGGTAATGAAGAGCTAATCGAATGGGCTACCCAGAGCAAAAACCTGCAACTGATGTCATCACGGCTCATACACAACCCTAAATGGCTCGCAAAAATAGCTAATTTTCATTCCATTAATATAGCGCTTTCTATAGATCTGGAAGGCAACGTCAATGCCGAATCAGTAAAAGACAAACGTGTCTCTGGCAAAGGTGGATCTCCAGATTTTGCTAAGGGCGCACATCTCAGCCCAGGAGGCCAAGCTATTGTGGCTTTGCGAAGTGATCGAGGAAATTGCTTAGTGAATAAAATCTCTAGGCCAACCATCCCCGGCAATCAGATCAGCCATGTTGTCACTGAAAAAGGCATTGCGGACCTAAGAAATCTGACAGCATCAAAAAGAGCAGCTGCTCTAGAGAATTTAATGGGGCTTTCTTGATGCCGTAAATGGATTATTTCAAACAAAGAAACCAGCCATGAATTCGAAACCTAAAAATAAAAATATCAAAGAAGATAATTTAGGTATATTTCAAACCTATTTAAATCATATATTACCTCTCAAGCGATTTGTTACGAGGCTATTAAGCAACCCAAAAGATGTTGAGGATGTACTCCAGGAAACATTTTTAAGAGCTTATGCCGCAGAGAAGAAAAAAAACATTCAACAACCAAAATCTTACCTGTTTCGAGTCTCTAGAAATGTTGTTCTTTCGCATTTAAGGGAAAAAACGCGAAAACCCACAGATTATTTAGAGGACTTTCAAGACTCAAGCGTCATAATGACAAGCTGCTCTACAGAAGATGAGGCCAGCGCCCTTCAAATTGTGGGTATTCATTGCGAAGCTGTTGCCAGCTTGGCACCAAAGTGTAGAAAAATTTACCTGATGCGTAAAGCCTACGGAATGAGTTACAAAGATATTGCCAGAGCACTGAATATAACCGTCAGCACTGTAGAGACACACTTAGAAAGAGGGCTTGCCCAATGCGATGCTTACATTCTGCATCGTAACAAGGAACACACCACCCCATGCCGGACTGCAAAGAAAGTGGCTGAATGATGACTGATAACAACGTTTATCCGTTCCTCAAAGAGGAGGACATCCGTAATCAGGCCAGAGGCTGGATAATTCGCTTTAATCGCGATAATGAGCCATCTCCCTCGGATATCGAGGCATTCCGTCACTGGGTTGCTATCAGCCCGACGCATCTCAAAGAAATAAAAAGAGCAGAAGCTATTTGGGCTCAAGCCGATTGTTTATCGGAGCTAGCAGCCTATGGCCTTCCCCCAGTAAAATCGAACACTACAAATAGAGGCTTTATTGATAAATTTTCTTTGTCATGGCCACAAAATCAATTTATAGCAAGCGGACTTTTCCTCTTATTGGTATTGACACCAATCCTCTTGGTAACCAACAACTATTTTCCTACAGCCACCCTAAAAAATGGTAGCTATGCAACGGCCATTGGTCAGCAATCTGAGCTTATTTTGGAAGACCGCTCAACCATTCTTCTCGACACAGATAGCCAAATCAAAGTCGAGTATGACAACGCTCATCGAAAAATTTCACTGCTAAAGGGTAAAGCCTATTTCAAGGTAGCAAAAAACCTGAAGCGCCCCTTTGAGGTTTATACAGAATCCGGGGTAATACGTGCAGTCGGAACGGCCTTTTCAGTGTCTTTATCACAGCAAGACAGCTACGTATTAGTGAATGAAGGCAAAGTTGATGTCGCCAGAATCGTTGCTAAAAACACGCCTTATTCAACCAGTCAGCTATTAAAAGAACCCGCTTCGGCAACGACCACAACATCGGTTTTTGCTCAATTAAAACAAGGGGAATCCCTAGTATTTGATCATCAACATGAGCAAGTTTCCAGCCTCAACTCGGCTCAACTGTTAGAAAAATCATCCTGGCAAACAGGGACCCTCATTTTCAATGGCGAACCTCTACAAGAAGTCATCGATGAAATTAGCCGATATACGCCGATGAAAATTGAAATATCTGACCCCTTTATCAGCCAACGCCCTATAGGCGGCCGATTCAAGGTAGGTGAAATACATGCGCTACTTGAAAGCTTAGAAGCCGGGTTTGGCATCAAAGTCACTTATATTAACAATAATCACATCATTCTAAATCCCATAGAAAACATCAATTAACGCTCGATCAAGATATGCCAACACCCTCCACTTTCATCACAGATGAAAAAATAATATACAAAAAATAAAAATAACTTTAGGGGATAACCCATGACTATGCGTTGTAATGCTTGTAACACGTCTAAACGGCCTTTTGCCATTTTGTATGGCCAGAGGAGTAGTGGGAAACATGCTTAAAAATACGGCCTTCCGGATCCTCATTCTGGCAAGCCAGTTTTTTTACGCTACGGTTATTTATTCAGCTGAGGAGCTGCGTTTTGATCTGGACATCCCCTCAACAAATTGTGCAGATGCTCTTATAGAACTCTCTAAACAGACATCTGTACTTTTGTTATTCCCCTACGATGTTGCCAAGGAGATACAAAGCAAACCGATTAAAGGGTCATACCTAGTAACTGACGCCTTAAAAGCAATGCTGGAGGGAACGGGATTTTCGGGTCGTGTTACAAAAAATGGTGTGCTGATGATAAGTAATAATAAATCACATAACACAGCTAAAAAAAATACCCACGGAGAATCTAAAATGATATCTAATAAAACCATCATTGCCGGTCTATTAAGTCTATTTACGGCAGCTGCCGGCGCTCAACAAACAGACGCCACACCAGCAAAGAGTAAAAGTAAAGGCGTACGCAGCCTTATTGAAGAGGTCTTAGTAACCGCACAGAAAAAAGCTGTCTCTGAAAGCGTACAGGATGTACCCATCGCAATCTCTGCTTACTCTGGTGACAAGGTTGAAGCCATGTTCGCAACAGACATTTCAGATGTCGGTCTCACTGCGCCGAACGTCAGCCTTACCCCGCTATTCCCCGGCGTGGGGAACTTCTCTATCCGTGGCATGGGTACCGGCGGTCAATCAATCCCCTCTTCCGACCCCGCGGTAGGCATTGTGGTTGATGGCATCAGCTACGGAACAATTTATGGTGTCCTTTTCGATGTCTTTGACCTTGAGTCTATAGAAATCCTTAGAGGCCCTCAGGGCACATTGTTTGGCCGAAACGTAACGGGCGGAGCCGTGTCACTGCGCACAGCAAGACCTACTGACGAATTTCAGGGTAAAGTCAAAGCGACTATCGGTTCGCATGATACTAGAAACATTATGGCGGCGGTGAGCGGCCCCATCAATGATCAGTGGAGTGCAAAACTTGCTGTTTTATCCAAGGATCATGGTGACTACTGGGACAATGAATTCATCGGTGGTGGCCAAGGGCAATCTGAAAGTCTGGTAATCAGGCCTGCCATTCGCTACAGCAATGACTCCTTCGATATTACTGCAATCGCCGAATATGGTGATCTTGACTCGGATGGGACAGCCCTGAGAAATTTCTGGGACTCTGGTGTTGAAAGAGCCCCCTATGCAAAAGCAGAATCCACTCAGGATGAAGATGGACTACTGGATCAGGAATGGAAAAGTCTGACTATTGAAGCCAATAAAGACATTTGGGGCGGGGTATTTACTACCGTTGCAGGCTACAGAGAACTTAAACAATACCAGGACTTCGATATCGACGGTGTTGCAGGTTCCGACCGGTTTCACTTTGCCCCGGGTACCGTTCTGGATCAGGATCAGTTCAGCATCGAAAGTCGCTGGGCTGGGAACATCACCGATACTATTAATTTGACCACCGGTGTCTACTATTTTGAGCAGGAATACCAGTACAACGAGCGGCGTTTTGTCGCAAATGCTTTGGACATGAAGGGCATCAACAATATTCAGCATCAAACCGCTGCGGTATTTGGTCAGGTAAACATTGATCTCTCGGACACAATAACCCTGACGCTTGGCGGTCGTTATTCCACAGAAGAAAAAGATGCAAAGATTGGCGTGATTGGCGACCCTACAGCAACCGGCGATTGTGCTACCGTGACCACCCTCCCCTTCGATCGCACGCCAGCCAAGTTTAAAGATTGTAAATACGCCTTTAGCGATAGCGAGAGTTGGCAAAACTTTACCCCCAAAGTAGCGCTGGATTGGCAACTTGCCGACGACCTGCTGCTCTATGCAAGTTACACTCGAGGATTCAGAAGTGGCGGTTACAATACCCGATTTACCGATAGAACCCTGGTTACCACCCCCGACAACCCAAACTCAACCCCTGGTCCCTATGATGAAGAAGTTGTAGATGCCTACGAAGCCGGCATCAAATCTGACTGGCTGGATAACAATTTACGGTTAAATGCGGCAGTTTTCTATAATGAATTTGAAGACCTGCAACGCACGGCACTAAGCCCGAATGGCGCGCAGGCAACCTTGAATGCGGCAGGTGCCAATATACAAGGTATTGAGATTGAGATCGTCGCACTACTGACAGAAAATCTGGTTTTGGAAGGCGGCTTCGGTTATCTGGACACCGAGTATACGGAGTTTGATTATCTGGAGGCAGCAACAGGAAAGGACGCGGAAAATTTCGACTTCACCATGGTTCCGAAAAAAACCAGCAGCCTCGCTTTGACCTACGATATGAGTATTGGTGATCTCGGCAGCCTGATGACCAGGTTATCCTATGTTTACGCCGACGACACTTTTGGAGACGATTTTAACCGCGCAGAGATTAGCCAATACGAGCTGTATGATGCAAGCATTTCTTTTACCAATGCCAGCGAGAATCTGAAGGTATCACTCTATGGACGCAATCTGAAAGATGAAGTCTATGCAAACTATGCTAATGACCTTTCGGGAACCAGTATCGCGACCAAATCAATATTTCTGGCTCCACCCCGTACCTACGGTGTTGAGGTGACGTATCAATTCTAGTCGCTAATAACACCGTTAAGCTGAACCACGCTACGAGAGTATTCTACTTTAGACTCTCATAGCGTGGGCACATTTACATTCAGACAATTTAACTTAAGTCTTTGAATTTTTTCTTCCAAAATTGAGTGAACATTCAAACATAAACAGTGATCGAGCATCATGAGTAAAATACTAGAAGCCACAGATTATTTGGGTAATATAGCGGCTGAAAATTGTATGTTCAGCTTACTACTTGAAAAAAGAGCTACTGATTGTACCGATAAGGTATTCTTTAGCTTTGGCAGCACTAGCTATACCTTTGATGAATTCAATAAAAACGTCAACAGCATGGCCAGACGGCTTTTAGAAGAAGGCCTATCCCAAGGAAGCGTCGTTGCAATATTAATGGATGGCTCACCTGAGTACCTAACGCTGTGGTTTGCACTAGCTAAAATCGGTGCGGTGGAGGTACCTATCAATACAGCCTATCGCGGTGAGATATTATTGCATCAACTTCGTACCTGTGGCGCAACTGTCTGTGCAATTGATGATGCGTATTTTCCATCCATCCATTCAATTATTAATGATTCTTCAGTGGAGACATGCTTTGTCAACAACCCCGCTCAGTCCGCAGTAGCGCTTGATTCAGCCCCAACGACTTACCGTAATTTCTGTGATCTGTTACAGGCCAGGAAAAATGACAATTTAAATATACCTATTGCACACAGCGCCATCGGGGGAATAATTTTCACCTCAGGAACCACTGGGCCATCCAAAGGGGTACAGCTATCTTACCGCTACTTAACCGCCTGCGGTGTTATCTATGCCGATATTAATGAGCTGCGTGACGATGACGTAGTCATGAACTTCCTACCCTTTTTTCACGTAGCCGCAAAAAATTTAACCATCGGAACACTGGTTGGCGGAGGCAGCATGCGCCTGCTGCCACGTCTCAGCATCAGTAGCTTCTGGGATGAAGTACGTCATTACGGTATTACCCATTTTATGGGCGTAGGCGGTATTTGTAACATGTTATTGTCCAAGCCACCCCAAGTTAGTGATGCTGAAACAACGCTGCGCACTATCTATGCAGTGCCAGATCCCGATGAGACTCACCATGAGCTTGAAAAAAGATTTAACTGTAGCGTAAACACCGTATTTGGCTCCACAGAAATTGGACTTCCCCTATCAAGAAATGCCCGCGATGAATATCGACCAGGGTCCTGTGGAAAGTTGAGTAGGTTCTATGAAGTAAAAATTGTTGATGAATTTGATAATGAGCTACCGGCGGGGGTAACCGGTGAAATTGTAGTCCGTCCCAAACAACCTTTTTTAGTGGCTTCTGGCTATATCGGCATGCCTGAAAAAACGGTAACGGCTTGGCGCAATTTATGGCTTCACTCTGGGGACAGTGGTCGGGTTGATGCCGATGGCTGGTTTTATTTTGAAGACAGAGTCAGCGACTCGATGCGCCGCCGAGGAGAGAATATTTCATCATTTGAAGTCGAAACATTGGTTAGCACGCATGAGGCAATATCGGAGGTAGCCGCAGTCGCCTACCCTTCCGAAATTGGCGAAGACGAAGTACGTATCTTTGTCATTGCTCGAGCGGGACGAGTATTAACACCAGAAACCGTATTTATCCACTGCGGTGAAAATATGCCCTACTTTATGGTGCCAAGGTATATTGATATTGTTGAGCGTTTTCCTCGTACACCAACAGAAAAAGTCGAAAAGTATAAACTTCGCAAAACCCCGAAACTTGACACCACGTGGGATTATTTAGATCACGGCTGGACATTGTCTAGATCAGGCATAGCTAAACAATAAGACATTAAAACTAATATTGCCGTTCTCAAATATCCTTAATGAAATCTAATACTGCCTGATTAAACGCATTATTTTTATCTCCCGCAACCATATGGCCAGCATCCGCAACATTAACAACCTTACCCTTTGGCATCACTTTTTTGAAATCGGCAACACTCTGATCATCAACCACTTCGCTTAACATGCCTCGCACCAGCAAGGTGGGTATTTGAATTTTTGCGGCAGCAGCTTCAAGAATAGGCCGAGAGGAAGGCTCATGGAAATCCTGCTCTTTCATCATAAAATCGGGGTCCCAGTGCCAGTAATACCGACCATCCTTACCGGTCCGAAGGTTCTTGATTAAACCGTCACTATTTTTTGGCCTTGGTCGATGCGGTAAATACCGAGCTACCGCATCAGCAACTTCATCAACCGAGGCAAACCCCTCAGGGTTGGCACGCATGAAATCCGCAATTTTATTCTTACCGGCTTGATTCATACTGGGAACCACGTCCACCAGCACCAAGCCACTGGCAATGGCTTTATCAGCATTACCTACGGCTACCAGGCTCATTATGCCACCGAGCGATGCACCTACCAGTATTGGCAAAAGTGCTTTATCGGTTTTTGGTAATTGATCCAATATTTGATAAATATCATTCACAAAGTTTTCAATTCTGTAAGATCCTGTCTCGGACCAACCACTGCTGCCATGGCCACGCATATCCAGTGTTACCGTGTAAAAGCCCTCACCAGCAAAACGTGCTGCAGCATCACCCCAGGCATGCCGGGTTTGCCCGCCCCCATGCATAAACACTACGGGCCGATTAGCCGGGTCACCCTGTACATCCGCGGCTAACACAACGGCATCTGAACCCATAAATTGCACTGTTTTTTTTGAATACATCAGAACTCCTGAAGCGTTGGCTCGATACCTTGATCAACGTATAGATTAAACTTGCATCACTCAATACTGTGTGGCTTTGAAATACAGCAGTGTATAAATATTAGCTGTTAAAACACAGCACTGGCTTACCCTGAATTTGCTGATAAACAAGATTAACGGAATGATCAAGTTGCAACGATAGAGGATTTTCACCCATAAACCTGGCTGGAACGCGAGCCCCAGGTACGCCATCAAGGTTAATCAATGCGACGGTATAGGGCATTGGCCCCATATCTTGGCCCGTAAAATTGCGGTGTACTCTGGTCCAGCTAAACAAGGTGCCTGATAAGGGTATTTCTGTCCAGATGAAGTCTGTTTTTCCACACCCTCTGCATACAGGTAATGGATACCAATTCCATTGTTTGCAAGCGCCACATTGCGGCAAACGCAGCACACCCTCTTCAAGATTTTTTTGCCATTGCACTTCAAAATTGCTCACTTATCTCTCCACACGCCGGAAAATCAAGGATGAATATTGGCGACCAGGACCCGCACCCACAAACACTGTTTGTGCATTTTCAACCTGTCGCCCTATAGCCTCGTGCCGTAGCTGCCTGATAGCTTCGACCACATGGCCCGCACCTAGCAAATAACCATGACCCAACAAACCTCCGTGCGTATTGACCGGCACACTACCGTTAAAATGCAGCGCACCGCTTGCACACAACTCGCGCCCCTGACCTGGCACACACACACCAAGAGCCTCCAGCTGCATAATCACAGCAATCGAAAAACAATCGTAAAGTTGATACGCGTCGATATCCTCTGGCCTTAACCCTGCTGCGGCAAAGGCTTTACCTGAAGACCTTCGCGCTGCTGGCAAATCTGGTAACCAAGGGCTTTGCGTATAAAAATCCATATCAGGCAAAGGCTCATAATCATATGCCCAACCCGCTAACTCAACCGGGCAGCACTGACCTTTACTCAAGTCAGACCGAGATATTACTATGGCCACCGCACCATCACTCAATAAAGAGCAATCCACTGAGCGCAATGGCTCGGCTATCATCGGTTTGTCCAGATACGCCTCTTTGCTCAATCCATCTTGTTTCTGGGCGTGGGGGTTGTGTTGAGCATTAAACCGCATCGCCTCAACTACATGCCACAACATATCCTGCAACTGCAGCTCAGTAAGCCCATGTAAATGCTGGTAACGCCTCGCGGCTATACCAAAATAAAGTGGCGGCCCGGCAAATCCGGCCGGCGCTTCCACAATTTTTTTGGCTTCCATGCCGGCGTGATAACCGGTAGGGCCATTAGGGGTTGTTCCCCAATCCACACCAAAATAGACCAGTGCGTGATTCACTTTGCCCGAGCCAACCAAATCAAAAGCCGTAGCCACAGCACCTAGAATACCGGCACCTACCGGCGTCGTTTGCAGTGTCAGCTGCACTCGGTTTAACCCCGCCATGGGTGCAATACGATCAAACGGCGCCATCTGCGATGTGAGGCTGCTTTCAGTAATGACAGCGCCTATATCGTCACCGCCAAGATTGGCCTCCGAGAGCGCCGCCGAAATCGCATGCGTAATCAGCGCTTCAGCAGATTGACCACTTTTGCGCACTGGATGAAATTCACCGACACCACTAACAATAGCTTTTGGCATGTAAAATACCTTTTATTCTCTGAATGATGCCAAATAGGCCGCAAGTAATAATGAATGGTAGCGCGTTTCTTCGGTGTCGCCACGGGAGGGAAAAGCCACAGGAATCGAGCCGCCAACCACCACGCCCATTGCATCACCATCGACACCAATCAGCCCCTTGGTAGTACTGTTAGCTGCTTCGATATTATCCAAAATTAACACATTGGCATTACCGGCAACAGGCCCAGACAATTTTTTTGCCTGAGCCGCAGAAGGAATCATCGCCGCATCCATCGCCATAGGGCCATCGATATCAGCAACGCCGAATACACCTCGTTCACCCATGGCTTTTAGCTGAGCCGCATCCACTGTACTCTGGATATGCGGGTTAATCGATTCAACCGCGCAGACGATGGCGACCCGAGGGCGCTCAATACCCAATTTATGCGCAACGTCTACCGTATTTTGAATAATCAAACCTTTGGTCGCACAATCCGGTTTGATATTAACCCCCGCGTCGGCCACCAATATAGTTTGTCCAGGAAACGCTTTACTTTGTATCACATACACATGACTGGCGATGGGTTTAGGCCCGGCCTCAGAAGAGGCTGAACCAGAAAGCGCTGCCCGCAACAATGTGCCACTGGAAATACTGCCCTTGATCAAAAGGCCAGCATTCTCTTTAGCTCTTTTTGCCGCAAAAGAAGCAATTTCTTGAGGGTCAACGATAGGCTCCACATCAAAATGGCTACCACTATCGGGGATCTGTGCCTTGTCACCCACCAACAGCACTTGCCCAATAAAGCCATTATCAACAGCTTGTTGTAGAGAGCTGAGTATCGCTGAGCTATAGGGGGCAGCCACCACAGCGCAGGGCTTATTGCCCTGCACTAATCGCCTGGTAATTGTGTCTAGAATATCTGCATACTGCATGCTACGGTCTCTTTTATCGGCTAGCTATAAAAAGTTTCACCGCTTTCATTAAGACACCACTACATTGGTATTCACTTTACCATCCAGCAGCTCCCTGGGCACAAGACAAGACCATTGTCTCAACAGGCTACCCACATGGGATGTGCCCCGCAGACCGCCCACAAATGGGAAGGTGTTGATATACAATGGGGGGAATAACTTGCGAAAGGTCACCGCATCGGTTTGCTCTTTGCAAGACATAGCAAAACGTAAGATAACTTCATTGATCATATCCTCAGGCGGAATTGGCGCAGTGGGGCCACCAATAGAGTTCACCCCGAGGTATTCAATGACCAAATCATCGGTTTGAATATTTTCTGTCTCCATTCGCCGTTTAATAATCTCGGCGGTTTTCTGTGCTTTTTCCAACGCATAAGGCCATGAAAAAGACACTTGGGCTGACGACATCCAGCCATCCTCAAGCCCCATGATTAACTTCAAACTTGGTGGCGCAGGCTTACCTTTAACGCCAGTCAAAGCCACCTGATTCTCACCGATATCCTCTAGCTGGACGTCACTTAAGTCGACAACGACATCCGGCACGATATAACAAGAAGGGTCATGAATCTCATACAGCAATTGCTCCTTTAGCACATCTCTGCTGATGCGCCCACCGGTTCCCTCGGGTTTGGAGATAATGACGCGGCCATCAGCAAACATTTTTGCCGTGGGGTAGCCTATGTCGTGCAGATTTTCCACATTCCACCAGTCGCCACTGAAGTTACCGCCTGCACCCTGACCACCGCATTCCAATAGATGACCCACAGTGATAGCAGTCGCCACTTTATTCCAATCGTCAGCGGCGAACCCCAAGGCGGCCATTGCGGGTGCCAAGTAAGCTGCGGTATCGGTGGTGCGTCCTGTCACCACAATATCGGGCTGATATTGCATTGCATCCAGAATCGAGTCGGCACCCAAATAGACATTGGCAAACACCGGTGCTGTCGCTAAATCGGCAAAGGATTCACCCGAGTCATAATCATCAATATTGACACCTTGCTGCTGCCACGCACCGAGATCCGCTAGTACATCATCGCCTTCTACATAGGCAACACGCAGGCCTTCAATGCCATTCTCTTTAGCTGCTGCAACAATTGCCTCGGCAGCACAGGATGGGTTAAGCCCACCACCGTTAGTGATAATGACGGTGCCATTCTTTTTCGCCAGTGGCACCAACTCCATCATCATACTGGGCAAATCTTTGGTGTAACCCATTTTAGGGTCGCGAGCCCGGTCTTTGGCTAAAATGGCCAGTGTTAATTCAGCCAGCGCATCAAAACACAGGTAATCGATACCGCCCACTTCAAGAGCACGTAAAGCAGGACGTAAAGAATCCCCATAAAAGCCCTGACCACAAGCCAAGGTAACTGATTTATCTTGCATAATTACGCCCCTTTACGATTAAACAGAATAGATTCCGAGGCTGCTTCAAGCGGCAACTTCACTTTCATTCGCAACAAATTTGCTGACATCGATTTACCCAAATTATCACTGCGCAGGCTGCCTGAGCCACCACCGCCAAGGGCATCTTTCAATACATATTTCAATGCCAACAAGTTTGGAATTTCATAACGCGATACATCGCCTTTTACATAATCAGCAAAATGCGCTTTTACTTTTTCGCAGGTTAATTCAGTTTTTAGCGCCTCAAAGATGGCTTCATTTGGCGCAAAAACGCTGATATCTACTGCATCACCTTTATCGCCAGAACGGGACTGAACAACACGGTATAAAGGTATTTCTTCCCAGCTTTTTTGATCACTCATAATTACTTTCTCCACCTGTTAAGCAGGATTTTCAAAACATTAATAGGGGTGCAACAAGACTTCACGTCCCACCCACCATGCGTAATGGATTTAAGGAAACATGGCCTTCACAAACACGACCATTGGCCAATGCACGATCAAATAACTGCAGCAAGCACTAACTGCCACCTAAAGAAGAATGACCTTGCCAAAACTCACTCCTGATTTCATTGCGCTTAATTTTACCCACAGGGGTGCGAGGTAAGGGCTCAGTACGAAACACTACTTTGGAAGGCCGTTTCAGTTTACCCAAACGATCATGGCATGTTTGCATAACCACCTCGGCGCTCAGTGTTTCTCCTGGGTTGAGAACAATCACCGCCACTGGGGTTTCACCAAAGCGCTCATGTGGTGCCCGCACCACCGCTACCTCCCGCACTTGAGGCAAATCGCCGATGACCAACTCAAGTTCAGCAGGCCAAATATTAAAACCACCAGAAATAATCAGATCGTCTTTACGATCAGAGAGATATAAATAACCATTCTCATCGATGCGACCAACATCACCTGTACGCATCCAGCCATCAACAAACTTGGAAGCGGTCAGTTCAGGGGCATTCCAGTACTCATGGATCATCCCATCTGACAGCAAAACTAATTCACCAACCTCACCTGGAGCGACCTCATTATCCTCATCATCAATAATACGAATGCGCGCAAAGGGCATCACGCGTCCTGCTGCAACCAGTGGTTCGGAACCTTCTACCGCACCAAACCACTCTTTCGATGTCATCCATACAACAGGTGTGGCTTCAGACGCACCATACATTTGATTAAGCGTATCACCGAATGTCTCATAAGCTTTGAGCGCCGTTTGCGGTAGCATTGGGGAGCCACCAATAATGATCGCCTTGAGTTTCTCGAAGGAACGCCCCTTGGTTTCACCGAGAGCAACCAGATCACTAATGATAGTCGGCACAGCAAACATATAACCGCCATGCTCAGAAAGCAGATTCCAACAACGCTCAGCTTCAAAACCGGGCTCTAGAACGTTGTAACCGCCCAAGATAAACATAGGCACAAACAGAAAACCGGAACCATGGGATATAGGTGCCACATGTATAGCACAATCCCCCGCTTCGATAGGCGGGCAACGATAGGTCCAGTCGCGATTCATATTCATCCACGCACCATGACTGAAGGCTATGCCCTTCGGTACACCGGTTGTTCCACCGGAGTGGCGAATGATAAATAAATCCTCCAAATTAACCTCGGGGTTTGGATCTGAATTATCATGGGTGGCTAGCCACGCGTCATAATTTTCATCACGAACAATCAAGTGTTCAAGGGCAGGCACTATTTGTTGAATGCCGTCCAGTTCGTAAAGATGCTCCTTATCGACAATTAACGCTTTACACCCCGTATTACGTATCATATGCGCATGAGCTTCCGGGGCACTCTTCTTGTACAAGGGCACTCGTACAAAATTACCAATTGCGCAAGCCAAAACAAAATCAGAAGCTTCAAGGCAATTTAGCTCTAGCACCGCAATTTTATCCTGCGGCTGCAAGCCCATCGCCAAAAAGGCATTAGCCAAACGCAAGCCCCTGTCCCAGGCCTCGCCAAAAGTAAGTTCTCTATCGCCACTGACTATAGCTAATTTTGTTTTGTGCCAATTTGCCGCCTGGCGCATAGCATCCCGAACATTAATCATTCTGCCGCCTTATATTATTTTTTAACAAGGTTAGAAGCTTTATCGCTTTCGGTTATATCCGCCTGAGATGATTTCTCCCTCAGAGCCGACCTTTCAACCATCTATTTTTATAGCCTTCCGAGATCATAAAATAGATACACCTGTCACGTCAACACTGGTGTTGTATTTTTGTGGTTTTTATGTGAATATGAGTAACCATTGAGCTAATAACAGACTAAACCCCCTATGAAAAATAAAGATAATGTCTGCGAAATGAGTGTGAAGCGCCTCATCGACGCAAGAGAGCGTCGCTGTGAATACTCTTTTCAACGCTATCTGGAGGATATTCGCGAAAGGCTGGAAATCATTGACGACCCAAAAATGTGGGCAACATACAGCAAATTTTTAGAAGAAAAATTTGAACAAGATACCAACTAACCCCCTCCCCTCCATCAATATCAATATCAATATTTGTTATTATCCGCACTATAAAACGCTTCATCAGGTGGGATTTTTTATAAATGGGTGATACTTTCAGAAAATCAATGACATCACCCTACAGATACAATTTAATTCAATAATATTTTTTTGGAGACAACCTATGTCCGGCTTTGACAAAGTAGTAACCAGTTATGAAGAAGCTCTAGATGGTTTACAAGATAATATGACGATCACCGCAGGAGGCTTTGGTCTTTGTGGTATACCGGAAAACCTTATTAAAGAAATTCGCCGCAGAGGCACTAAAGGCTTAACCATTGCGTCCAATAATTGTGGCAGCCAGGAAATGGGGCTTGGCATGCTCTTGATTGATAAACAGATCAAAAAAATGATTGCATCTTATGTGGGATTTAATGATTTATTTGAAGCACAGATGATGAACGGCGAAGTAGAGGTGGAGCTAACCCCTCAGGGAACGCTTGCTGAAAAAATGCGCGCCGGCGGCGCAGGTATCCCCGCATTTTATACGGCAGCAGGATATGGAACACTGGTCGGAGAAGGTAAGGAAGTGAGAGAATTTAACGGCAAAAAATATATTCTTGAAGAGTCCATAATAGCCGACTTTGCTATTGCCAAGGCATGGAAAGGTGATCGTTACGGGAATTTAGTCTTTCGAAAATCCGCACGAAACTTTAATCCAGCCGCTATTACTGCGGGAAAAGTATCAGTTGTGGAAGTAGAAGAAATCGTTGAAGTTGGAACTTTGGATCCGGACGAAATTCATCTCTCTGGAATATACGTAGACCGACTGATTCAAGGTACCTTTGAGAAGGTGGTTGAAGTCCGAACCGTACGCAACGCCTAATCAATTAACAATTCCGGAGAATAAAACAATGGCCTTAACAAGAGAACAGCTAGCACAACGAGTTGCACTAGAATTTAAAGATGGTTACTACATTAACCTTGGCATTGGCATACCGACATTAGCCGCAAACTACATCCCTAATGATATTGAAGTCATGCTGCAATCAGAAAATGGCATATTGGGAATGGGACCATATCCCTTAAGTGATGAGGTAGATGCCGACTTGATCAATGCAGGAAAAGAAACCGTTAGCCTAATCAAAGGAGCTTCATTATTTTCATCTGAAGACTCCTTCGCCATGATACGAGGAGGTCACGTCGACTTAACGGTATTGGGTGCATTTGAAGTTGACTGCCAAGGCAATATTGCTTCATACATGATTCCAGGAAAGCTTATCAAGGGTATGGGCGGCGCGATGGACCTGGTAGCAGGCGCAGAAAATATTATTGTAACAATGACTCACGCCTCCAAGCACGGGGACTCTAAACTACTAAAAGAATGCACCCTCCCCCTTACCGGCCGAGGCTGTATTAAACGCGTATTAACCGACCTAGCACTACTAGATATTGAAGACGGGAACTTTATTCTTCGTGAACGGGCACCCGGGGTAACTGTAGAGGAAATCGTAAAACTGACAGCAGGATCAATCATTGTTCCTGATGATGTTCCAGAGATGAAATTCAAATAAAAACCTTTGCTTGCGTTATTACTTGCCCAACTAAAACAACAACCTCTTTTATATTGCGACGGTAATGATCATACCTACCCTGACTTCTGGATACTTGCATAGTGTTCAGAAGTCAGCTGCCATACCTATATTCGATAGCACGACATTGATCAAACCATCACACCTCTTGCTTAAAGTTATCCGAGCGATTTACTTTACCGTCACTGCAGCTTAAATTCTGGATAGCATATAAACTTCATCCGCTGATAAGACTTTTCAAGGTCACAGCGGACTCTCTCGCCAACTCGGCCTATGTATTAGCCTCTAGCAAATAGTTTTCACAATACGTCAATTTTGCTAATACCGGTTCGGCTGACCTTCCATCCAGAGGCTTCACTGTCCCAGGTAATATCGGTATTAGGTGTTTTACGCAATTTATATTTTTCAACTTTTGCCGTTGGCGTGCGCGGAAAATCACTCACAATATCAATATACCTTGGCACCATAAAATAGGGCATGGTCTCACCACAATGATGAAATAGCTGTTCCGCTGAGACTTGGCTATCCGGCAATAAAATTACAAATATACGCACCTCATCCTCACCCACCTCGGAAGGATAAGCCACTGCTGCAACCTCAGAAACTGCAGGATGCTTCGCCACCAGCATCTCCACCTCAAAGGATGAAATATTTTCACCACGACGACGCAAAGAGTCGGTAACCCGATCTTCAAAATAAAACCAGCCGTCCTCATCCCGGCTACCAGAATCTCCTGAATGCAACCATAAATTACGCCATGCCTCCACGGTCTTTTCAGCCATCCCCACATACCCGGAAGCGATCAGGTAAGGTAGCTTTGGCCGCACAACAATTTCCCCGGTCTCACCCATCGCCACTTCATTATCCTGCTCATCAACAATTTTCACCTCGTAATAAGGACTTTGCTTACCACAGGTATTAGCGCGATAACCGTTATCCAAAGACCGAAACAGCGGTAAGCCTACCTCAGTGGAACCAAACACGGTTGTCAGCCGACAGTTGAACCGCTGCTCAATTTTATGATGGGTCACATCCGGATCAGGCACTGCATAAATAGTCCGAATGGTATTATCTCTATCCTCAGGGGATTCGGGGCGAGACAGCAACATATTACAGACACCACCCACACCCATGAAATGGGTAATACCCTGCACTTTTACTTCGTCTAAAAACCCACTAATACTTAACTTGGAAAGCAAGCGCATACGGCCTCCGCAAACCAGTGTGGCGATAGTGATGAATTTTCCACTGAGATGGAAAAAAGGTAAAAAATTCATTAATACATCATCATCGTGAAAACCATTAATGTCGGCATACATCACACCGTAAGCCGTTAGATAACGATAAGACAGCAATACGCCTTTGGACGGCCCCGTCGTACCCGAAGTGAAAATAATTCCGCAGTTATCGGCATATGAAATATCAACATTCAGATTACTATCATCCTGCACTTGTTGAAGCTGCTGAAAAGGCTGGTAAACCCCTGAAAGTTGAGCCGGCTCTGAGTCTTTTACAAAGCAGGCCTTCACCGCCGACTGATCAAGCACGCCATGAATATTGTCATAAAACACGCTATCAATAACACAATGGGTCGCCTCACTGGTATTCAGTTGATGCAGCAAAATATCCCCTTTATAGGCACTATTGAGGGGCACTTCTATCGCCCCAATCTTTCCCAGCGCAAACCACAGGCTCAGATACTCAGGAGACGTTGTCATCACCACGGCCACAACCGAACCTTTAGATATACCTTGCGCTATTAGGCAACGAGCCACCTGATTGACGCGACGATTAAAACTATCAAAGCTAAAGCTTTGCTCCTCAAAGGTAAAAAATACGTGATCCGATTGTTCGGCCGCCCTTTTTTCTAACAACTGACTAAATACAAAATCACCTATCTGCAAGCTATCAAAGTAATTACTTTTTTCATTGGATATATTCATTATTTACGCCCTAAATAACAGGTTATTTTTTATTTTGTAGCAACGAGGGATAATCCCCGCCTTCCATTTCGTTCAAAGTCTGGCACAAACCAGACCCCGTGCAATAACAGAACCAGTCCATACAGATTGACCGTCTATCACATCGAACTTATTTCGCCATAAAAAGCTCTAGCTGAGCCATGATTTCATCACGATCAGCATCGGGTTCTGGCGGTAGCCGTGGCTCTAACAATGGTGTTCTCGACAACCGTGGACCAGGTGCAGGTTGTGATATGCCCGCAACATTGATATAGGTATTGCGGGCTTTATGATGGGGATGTTCCATCGCTTCGGTGAAGTTCAATACCGGTGTCACACACGCGTCAGTGTGCTCAAACAGCTGCTGCCATTCATCCCTTGTGCGGGTTTTAAAAACTCGTTCGAATTCGGCTTTCAAACGCGGTTGAATATCCGCTGTATCGCGCCGCCAAGCATCCGGATTCATACCCAAAACGCTCAGCAATTGCTGATAAAATGCCTCTTCAATGGCACCGACCGCTACATATTTTTTATCGTGAGTTTCGTAAACAGCATACCAAGGGCAGCTACCATCGAAGAGATTTGTACCTCGTTCACCCCAACGCCCTACTCCCAGCATACCTAAGGTCGTTGCACTCAACGAAGCCACACCATCGACAATAGCACCATCCACTACCTGCCCCAGGCCTGAAACAAAGCGCTCAACCAAGGCAGTCAGTATACCAACCACCAGGTACAAGCCACCGCCACCATAGTCACCGAGCAGATTTAACGGTAAAGGGGGGGGCGTGCCAGGCTCACCGAGAGATTCCAGCACACCACTCAGTGCAATATAATTAATATCGTGCCCAGCAGTATTAGCCAGAGGGCCTGTTTGTCCCCAGCCGGTCATCCGAGCATAAATAAGGCGAGGGTTTAATGCCTGCATAGGCTCTGGACCAATACCCAGGCGCTCAGCGGCACCGGGGCGCATACCCTCAATAAAAATATCAGTCTCGGCCAGCAATGCATGGAACAGCTTCAGGTCATCCGGGTTTTTAATATCAAGGGCAATACTTTTCTGGCTACGCCGACGAGGGTCCTGATGCGCTGGCACCGTGGTTATCATCGCAGAACGACGATCAACAACGGTTACCTCACATCCCATATCCGCCAATAGCATGGTAGCGTACGGCCCCGGACCCCAGCCTGCCAGATGGACTACCTTGATACCCGCTAATGGCCCTTGCTCACCCACAGATTGCTCCCCTTATTTGCTAACTACAGTGAAAATATTAGCTTATTAGCCGCTCTAACGAAGCGATTTCGCTACTACAAAAATTCAATCTAACTTTGTCACAAATTAATGTCAACACACATGTTGTATTTTGCACCAGCTTGGGTAAAATGACTGGCCTATGAGTTAAAAAAATAACGCCGAAGACGAACTAGAAAAGCTACCTGAATAAATAATAGCGATGATGAACGTCTCGCACACAATACACCAATCCCTCATTGTTACCGTGGAGTAAAACATGTTTGATCTAGATCTTACCGACACCCAGTCCGCCCTGATCGATAGCGTCAGCAAAGCCTGCTCAAAATTTGACGATCAATATTGGACCAAACACGACCAGGAAAAACTGTTTCCTTATGATTTTTTCGACGCCATGGTCGAGCTGGGTATTGTGGGCATGCTCGCCCCTACTGAATATGGTGGCAGTGAATGCTCGCTAGAAGATGCATCATTAGTACTACAAACCATTGCCGAAAGCGGCGCCGGCATTAACGGCTGTTCTGCCGTGCATTTATCTATGTTTGGCTTTCACCCGGTTGCCGTGCACGGCACCGAAGCTTTAAAGCAAAAATATCTGCCTAAAATTGCCTCCGGAGAAATTCACGTCTCTTTTAGCGTCACTGAGCCCGATGCTGGTAGCGACACCACCCGCATTACCACCAAAGCCACCAAAACTGCCGACGGCTGGGTATTGAATGGCCGTAAAGTCTGGATGACCAAAGGACACATATCCAAAGCAGCACTGGTGTTGGCAAGAACTTCTGCCATTGGTGAAACCAAGCGCCCCGTTGATGGCCTCTCGTTATTCGTTGTGGATTTAGACCCCAACCACTGTACTATTTCAAAAATACCCAAAATGGGCAGAAACTGTGTCGGTAGCTGTGAAGTCGTTTTTGACGACATGCCCATTCCCGAGGAAAACCTGGTGGGGGAAATTGGTAAAGGTTTCTATCATTTGCTGGATGGACTCAACCCTGAACGTATTATGGTTGCCGCCGAAGGTGTGGGTTTAGGCAAAGTTGCCTTGGCCCGCGGTGTTCGCTACGCCAATGAGCGTGAAGTCTTTGGCCGCATGATCGGCCAAAACCAAGCTATTCAACACCCGCTGGCCGATGCACACATGCAACTGATGGCTGCACATTCTATGTACCGTGTTGCTGCCCGCCTTTATGACCAAGGCAGACCCTGCGCTGAAGAAGCCAATTCTGCCAAGTTTTTATCCGGACGAGCCGCCTGGTTCGCCTGCGACCGTGCCTTCCAAACCCACGGTGGTATGGCAATGGCTGTAGAATATCAGATCGAACGCTGGTTTCGGGAATGCAGGATGATACGGATTACCCCGGTTTCTGAAGAGCAAATCATGAATTACATTGCTGAGCGCGCGCTGGGACTACCTAAGTCTTATTAAAACCCATAACAGCAGAAGACCGTAAACATGGAAAAAGACCTTTTCAAGCTTCAGGGTAAAGTGGCATTAGTAACCGGCGCCTCAAGCGGACTGGGCATTCACTTTGCCCAAGTGCTTGCTGACGCTGGCGCAACCGTCATTCTGGCTGCCAGAAGCACTGACAAGCTTAATGCCGAAGTACAGACCATTGTGAACAGGGGCGGCCGAGCCTTTGCAATCGCCATGGATGTAACCGACGCGGCCAGTGTCAGTGCTGCATTTGAACACGTTTCCGCTGAGCATCAAGCACTGGATATTTTGATCAACAATGCCGGGGTGGCGGGCGACCCTAAGAAGTTTCTCGACACCACCGAAGAAGACTGGAGCTGGATTATCAATACCAACTTGACTGGCGCCTGGCGTGTAGCCAAAGCAGCCACCGAGCTGATGATAAAAAACGGCACCCAGGGCAGCATTGTCAATACCGCCTCTATTTACGGGGTAAATACCGGTGTGCTAAAAGTGGCCTATAACGCCTCTAAAACCGGCGTAGTACAATTAACCAAATCCATGGCTATGGAACTCTGCCGGCACAGCATTCGTGTCAATGCGCTCTGCCCCGGCTGGTTCCTAACTTCGCTCAATAGCGACTATTTTCATTCAGAAAACGGTAAACGCTATACCCAAACCATTCCTATGAAACGACTGGGAACCTATGACGACTTGACCGCTCCTTTATTACTGTTGGCTAGCAATAGTGCCGGAGCCTATATGACAGGGAGCTGCCTGGTGGTTGATGGCGGTATAAGCGAGAGCCCGATTTGATATAGCAGAGCGCTCTATAACTCTGGCTACAAAGGAAAAAATATGAAAGACGCAGTGATTGTTTCTACCGCAAGAACCCCCATCGGCAAAGCTTTTCGGGGTGCCTTCAACAATACACAATCCCCTAGCTTAATGGGGCATGCTATTCATCATGCCGTGGATAGAGCAGCCATCGCACCCGAGGAAATTGACGACGTGGTCATAGGAACCACATTGTGTGCCGGTAGCGCCAGCTCCAATATTGGCCGCCTTAGCCTACTGGCCGCAGGCCTTCCAAATACGGTACCGGGACAAACCATCGATCGACAATGCTCCTCCGGATTAATGGCTATAGCTACCGCTGCAAAACAAGTCATGTATGACGGCATGGATATTGTAGTCGCCGGGGGGCAGGAGAATATTTCTGAAATCCAGCAGCGTTATTTTGATTGGGCCAATCAATGCCACGATGCGCAAGTGATAGCCAATGCTCCCCACGCTTATATGCCCATGCTGCAAACCGCTGAGTATGTGATTAAAAAATATAACATCAGCCGTGAATCCCAAGATCAATTTGCCCTACTCTCCCAGCAAAGAACGGTAGCAGCACAGCTGGCGGGACACTTTGATGATGAGATTGTGGCTATAACCACTCAAAAAAAAGTGACCGACAAAACCACTGGAGAGACCTCCCTGCAACAAGTCACCCTAAGCCAGGATGAAAGTAATCGCCCCTCTACTACCCTCGAGAGCCTATCAACGCTCAACCCCGTGATTGAAGGCGGTGCAGTAACTGCGGGGAATGCCAGCCAATTATCCGATGGTGCATCAGCCTGTGTAATCATGAACGGAAAACTGGCTGAACAGCGTAATATTGAACCCCTTGGCATTTATAGAGGTATGATGGTATGCGGTAACTCACCGGAAGAAATGGGTATAGGCCCCGTTTATGCCATCCCCAAACTACTTAAAAAACAGGGTCTATCTATTAATGATATCGGCCTGTGGGAACTCAATGAGGCCTTTGCCTGCCAAGCGCTCTACTGTCGAGACCAACTAGGCATTGACCCTGATATTTATAACGTGAATGGCGGCAGTATTTCTATTGGCCACCCCTATGGCATGACTGGTTCACGTATGGTGGGCCATGCCTTAATCGAAGGTAAGCGGCGCGGCGTCAAATACGTCGTCATCAGTATGTGTGTCGGCGGAGGCATGGGGGCTGCGGGCCTATTTGAAGTAACTTAGGATAAACATCGATGTCGGCTACCAGCTATCAATTACCCAATCCAAGAGGGCACAGCCCTCTAAGGAAGCCAAACTCATTTCGGCGTACCACCTCAATCGATGTCACTTGGCCGACAGGCCGCACTGGTGGCGTCGAAATACAAGGCCTCGGACGAGATAGCATCACCCCAGACAAAAGCAACACCCCGATTGAACTCAGCTTCGATGAACTCTATCTTGAACTAGATCACCAAAAAAATATCCAGCGTATTCGTAGCACTCCCGCACTGGCAATACTGCAAAAACTAGCAGGGGTTAACGCCCTAGGAGAGTTGCGCAGCATGCTTAACACGCTACTATTCGATCAGAGAACTGCTGGCGCCCCCCTTTACCAGATACTAAATGATGTTACCGGCTGTATGGTAGCTGCCGATTGGGCCTGGGCTTCACGCAAAGAAAGCTTTGAGCCAGAGGCAAGAGCCCAGCGCATTGAGAGCCTGTCGAAAATGGAGGGCGTATGCACCGGATTTAGCCCCAACTCCAGCGCTCTACATACCGATGGTACCTATCAAGCCATCATGGCTGCGGATGTCATCCCTTTGGCCCATCCACAAGATCCAGAAGGCTGGCATGCGCTACCGCCGAATCAAGAAGGCGATAAGGCCTCCTTCCGCCGAGCCAGAAGGATCGATCTATGGCTGGACAGCAGCGACATTTATGTCGAAAGCACGTTTCAGGACAGCGCATCGACAGAAGCAGGAGGCCGCAAAGCCGTCCATGAATACACTGTCGTTGCCACCTTTGACCGCAACGAGCACAAACTACAATCGATTAAAGCCATACCACATATTCTTCCATTCCCAGAATGTCCGGCGGCCGTCGCCAACCTGCAACGACTGGTGGGAGTTTCAGCCGTAGAATTACGAGAAGAAGTCTCAAGAAATTTACGCAAAGTTCATGGGTGTACTCACTTAAATGATGCTGCGCGTGCCTTGGCAGAAACACCTACACTGTTTAAAAAATTGCTATCCGGTCTGGATATCCCATCTAACCACTAAAGAGGTAAGCTTATGATTGGTATAGGATCAGGTGGTGAAGACTGCCCTTTTCAATTTAATTTTGATGCCAGCACATTTAAGGTCGGCGACATTATCAGCTACCGTGTTCCAGACGCCTTTGGAGAAACACCGTTTGTCGGTGAGATCACATCCGTAGCCGAAGATCATATTTTTCTGCGTCACTACGGCGAACCAGCCGAAACAGCCACGCTCATGCGGGGCACTCTTGAAGATCGGCCTGTTGTTAGCCAACAAGATGCGCTAGGCGAACAAAGTAAAGCTTAAAATCATAAAGCTGTTAGCAAACATACGCCTAGATCCCAACGCTAAAACCGGCAACTATTAAGCTGCCGGTTTTAGATTAACGATGCTCTTACAGATGACGCTAAGCAGCAGAAGGCTCGATTGACGTAGTAGCCTTCGGATCCCACACCAAATAAAGATCCTCCATACTCCCTACCGTCCCCGCCTTGTAGTTTGGCGTTGCACCTTGCTTAACTTCAAAATCGGGTATTCTTGCAAGCCAAGCCTGCAGAGCAGCAATAATTTCAACTCGAGCTAAAGGCGCACCTGCACAGCGATGGGGGCCTGCACCAAAAGTCGTGTGCTCAACGTTCGACCTATCAAAATCAACCGTCATTGGGTCGGGGTTGATGCGCTCATCTAACGCAGGCAAAAAAGTTGCATTAATAACCATTTCACCGGCCTTCATATCCACGCCATGGAACGACACATCCTGCTCCACGTAGCGTCCCACTACCACCAAGCCATAACGGCGAACAAATTCATCTGTTGCGGCGGGAATCAGCTCAGGGTTTTGAGTAAGTAACTTACGCTGCTCGGGGTGCTCAGCCAAATATAACATAGCGAAGTTCATAAAATTCACAATCGTATCGAGCCCCGCAACAATCACCTCGACACATAACTGATAAGCATGATCATCTGGCAACGGCTCGCCATTGATAGTGCCATTCACCAAACAACTGATCATATCGTCCCGAGGGGTTTCACGGCGATCCTTGATCACAGGCGTTAAGTATTCCAAAATTTTAGCTTCCGCTTCCTTAACCGTCATCGTTCCATCAGGCCGCATTACCTGATCAGCATACTCCTTTAAATAAGGGCCATCTTCAGGTGGCAAACCCAAAATCAACATAATGATACGGGTAGGAAATGGCGCGGCGATTTCGGAGGTAAAACAGCACTCACCACGCTCACGAACACCCTCAATCAAACCAGCAATAGTCCGCTCTATTTCGGGTTTCATTGCGTTAATTTTTTTCGGGGACAAACCCGAATTAAGCAAGGCTCGGTAAGGACGGTGCTCTGGCGGACTGAGGTGAGTGGGTAAAATATGGTACTCGTCGCCCCTCTCTTTAGGAACCAGAATAATTCTTGAGGAAAAGGTCTCATACTGACTCAATACATCCTCCATCACTTTAAATCGACAGGTTAACCAGTGACCGCCATTGTAAGGCGTCCAAACTATGTCAGGTACACCTTGCGCATGCAGTGTTTTCCAAGCCTGATGAAAACCCTGCTGGAGATTGGGCGGGTTGTATATATCAAAATCAACAACCAACTCATCAGGTACATGTGAAGGCTGAATACATTTGGGGTTTAAGTGAGTTGTGGCCTGAGTAGATACAGTCATCTTGGCATACCTCTTTATCAATATTTATATTTATTAGATGTATAAAAATACAACATTAGTGTTGAAAAAATATTGTACTGACGATCTACTTAATAAAGATTGATTTGTATCAATAATATTTGATGTTCAATTGTGCGGGAGCTATAACTTATGAGGAAGGCTAGAAAATAATTGAAAAAAAGCCCTACCCGGGAGGATAGAGCTAAGAGTACCTAGAAAGAAAAAGTTAAGCGGGTATCGCAGTCGTCGAACCAACATCCCAAGTCAAATACAAGTTTTCCATACTACCAACCGTGCCCGCTTTAAAAGTGGGCTTGGTGCCAACTTTAACCTCGAAATCAGGAATGCGTGACAACCAGGCTTGCATGGCTGCAATCAATTCAACTCGGGCCAAAGGGGCACCCGCACATCTATGAGGACCAGCACCAAAAGTGGTATGAGACACATTATCTCGATCAAATTCAACCCGCATTGGATCCGGGTTAATCTGCTCATCAATACCAGAAATAAACGTAGGACAGATAATCATCTCTCCCTCTTTTATATCAATACCATGAAATTTAATATCATGTTCAACATACCGGCCAACCACTACCAAACCGTAGCGGCGGACAAATTCATCAGCAGCAGCAGGAATTAACGAAGGATCATCAACCAAGCGTCGGCGCTGTTCAGGGTACTCAGCCAAAAATAACATGATAAAATTCAAGAAATTAACTACAGTATCGAGACCAGCAATCACCACTTCAACACACAACTGAAATGCCTCGTCATCAGGTAGTGATTCGCCATTTATTTTCCCATTAACCAAACCACTGATCATGTCATCCACGGGATTATCTCGCCGCGCTTCAATAAAAGGTCGTAAATATTCAATAATTTTTCCTTCTGCCTCAGGGAGTGTCATTGAGCCATCTGGACGCATAATTTGATCAGCGAATTTCTTTAAATATGGCCCATCCTCAACAGGCAAGCCCAAAATTAACATGATGATAGCTGTAGGAAAAGGCTCAGCTATTTCCGTAGTAAAACAACATTCACCCTTGGCACGCACCCCCTCAACCAACTTATTAATTAAACTTTCTATTTCACCTTTAAGACTCTGAATACGTTTAGGTGATAGACCGGTGTTTAATAGTAAGCGATAAGGACGGTGTTCTGGCGGACTTAAATGCGTAGGTAAAATATGGTAATTTTCACCTACCTCCTTGGGAACAATAATTACACGCGATGAAAATGTTTCAAATTGATTGAGTACTTCTGTCATTTCTGAGGTACGAGAAACAATCCAATGGCCACCGTTATAAGGTGTCCATAAAATTTCCGGCATACCTTCATCATGTAAGGTTTTCCATGCTTCGTGAAAACCATTTTCAAGATTTGGCGGGTTATAAATATCAAAATCAACCACCAAATTTTGAGGTATATGTCCAGGCTTTTCGACCAATGGGTAAAGCGGTTGTTGTTTTTTCATCTCGATAACCTCACTAGATTTATTTTTACTCTTTATTCACTACTTCAAACACTAATTATTTAGTCTTTAAATACTAGAAATTCATCTTAACACCCCTCTTGAAACTCAGGGGTTGTGACCACTAAACCATCTAGCTCATCAGACATTTTAATTTGGCAGGAAAGTCTTGAGCATTCATTTGAGCCAGCGATTACTTCCAACATAGAGGCCTCAAGACTATTCGGCAAACCTACCTTTTCTCGCCACTCTTCTGCAACAAAAACATGACAAGTACCACAAGAGCAACCGCCGCCGCAATCCGCATTAATACCATCCACATCATTTTGAATAGCCGCATCCTGAACAGAAACCCCCCCCTTTACCTCAATAACACGCTGTTCATTTTGCGCTGAAATAAATGTAAGTTTAGCCATCACCAAGCTCCTAGTGGGTTTGTTTTCTTAATTTAGAGCATTACCGTTATTATTAACTTTGCCTGCACATAACATCCTGGCACAAAGTTTTATTGGTAGATAGAATACCACTCCACGCCAAAAATACAACACCAACGTTGTATTTTTGGCGTGGAGTGGTATTCTTTCATACATCTGCTAATTCTTCCCTGTATTACCTACCGAATAAAAGGCATCAATGGTCAATCACCATTAACAGATTACAAAGATGTTCCTGCGAAAGCAGGCCGTATTTGAGACTACACTCAGAAAGGGCTACAGATCGCCTCATCAAAAGTATGATTATCTAAAATGAAACTACACATTCAGATAAAAAGTAACGCGCGGCCCTAGTGACCTTATGATTTTATAAAAATAACTATATGCCTAGAATACATAAGTTGTATTTATATTACTTCTGCCAATTATTTGTAAGCCAACAGATTGCAGCCTCGATATTAAAATAATCGACTGGTCGGTCTTTCAATAGTTATTTTTACGAGAGCACACTAATGCATCCTTCAAACTCTATTCTTCCTAGAGATTTACTCATTATTATCGTTGTTATAGTTTTTTGGGGACTGAATTTTGTTCCGATGATCTATGCACTGCAAGATTTAACTCCCATTCAGCTAGGAGCTGGACGTTTTTTGTTCTCAAGTTTACCGTTTGTATGGTTTGTACCTAGGCCCCAATTTCCACTCCGTTGGTTGTTGCTTTATGCCGTTACCCAAGGATTCGGCCAATTCATGTGTAAGCGCCGAACCACCCACAGGCTGTACAACACCGCGCACATAATGAACAATCAACCGTTGCAATTCACAACAACGCTTTTATAGTGTTAATGGGTTCAGGATGAACCTATAGCATGGAAGG
>Ga0172382_10000927_pt1 | contig 54286 bp, 46 predicted proteins | sample Leawel138RmetaG_FD_122245 | JGI IMG/M metagenome (GOLD analysis project Ga0172382, IMG submission 122245) | Leachate microbial communities from a municipal landfill in Southern Ontario, Canada - Leachate well 138R metaG | ecosystem: Engineered > Solid waste > Landfill > Unclassified | place... | reverse complement strand
CGATCGCCTGTTTCATCGCGCTGAGCTTCGGCAGCAGCTACCCCTATCTGGTCATCGTCAAGGAGATGTTCTCGGGCCTCGACAGTTTCCCGCTGCTGGCGGTGCCGTTCTTCATCCTCGCGGCCGAACTGATGACCGGGGGCGCCATGACCGCGATCCTGCTGCGCTTCGCCTCGCAGTTCGTCGGCCACCTGCGCGGCGGGCTGGGCTATGCCAATGTGCTGTCCTCGACCATGTTCGCGGGGATCTCGGGCTCGGCGCTTGCGGACGCCGCCGGGCCGGGGGCGATGATGACGCGGATGATGGAGAAGGCGGGCTATCCGCGCGCCTATGCCGGGGCGCTGACGGTTTCCAGCGCCGTGGTGGGGCCGATCATCCCGCCTTCGATCATCATGATCATCTACGCCATGCAGGACGAGCGGGTGTCGGTCGTGGCGCTGTTCATGGCCGGGATCGTTCCGGGGCTGCTCATGTCCGGCGGGATGATGGTCGCGAACTGGTGGGTCTGCCGCCGGCGCGGCTACCGGGGGGACGAGCCGCGACCGCCATGGCCGCAGATGCTGCGCACCACCTTCCACGCCATGCCCGCGCTGTTCCTGATCGTGCTGATCATCGGCGGCATCCGCGGCGGCATCTTCACGCCCACCGAGGCTTCGGTGATGGCGGTGGCCTATGCGCTCTTGTGCGGGATGTTCGTCTACCGCTCCTTGCGGGTCCGCGACCTGCCCGGCATCGTGCTGCGCGCCGGGCTGACCGCCGGGGCGGTGCTGCTGATCCTCGGCGCGGCGCGGGCCTTCGCCTGGATCCTGATCATCGAGAGCATCCCGCAGGCCATGGCCGCCACCATCATCGGCTGGAACCTCGACCCTATCGTGTTCCTGCTGACGGTGAACGTGCTGCTGCTGGCGTTCGGGCTGTTCATGGACCCGCTGCCGGGCGTGATGATCCTGGTGCCGATCCTCGCGCCCATCGCCTTCTCGTTGGGAATCGACCCGATCCATTTCGCCATCGTGGTGATCGTGAACCTGACCATCGGCCTGACCACGCCGCCGCTCGGCAGCCTGTTGTTCGTGGTGTCCTCGGCGGTCAACATCCGGCTGACCGATCTGGTGCGGGAAACCCCGCCCTTCCTGATCTCGAACCTGCTGGTGCTGCTGCTGCTGACCTTTGTCCCGGTGATCTCCACCTGGCTGCCGCGCGTGAGCGGCTTTTAAGGAACACGCATGAGCCTGATCATCCGCCCCGCCGGGCCCGAGGATGCCGCCACCGTCCACGGCTTCATCCTGAAGCTGGCGGAATACGAGAAGCTGCGCCACGAGGTCACGGCGCGGGAGGCCGACACCGCCGCCGCCCTCTTTGGCCCCGCGCCAAGGGTATTTTGCGACATCGCCGAGGTGGACGGCAAACCGGCGGGATTCGCGCTGTGGTTCTATAGTTTCTCCACCTTCCAGGGGCGGCACGGCATCTGGCTTGAGGATCTGTTCGTCGATCCCGCCAGGCGCGGCCATGGCATCGGCAAGGCGCTGCTGTCCCGCCTTGCCCGGCGCTGCATCGACGAGGGACTGGGGCGGCTGGCGTGGTGGGTGCTGGACTGGAACGAAAGCGCCATCGACTTCTACAAGGCGCAGGGCGCGCGGATGCAGGACGAATGGACCGTCTGCCGGGTCAGCGGCGCGGCGCTTGGTGAACTGGCCCGGCGGGGGTGACGCTACGGCAGCCACACGCAGCACGGGGAATTCCCGGCCGCGCGGGCTGACATCGGCCCGTCGCGGACCTATGGTCAGGGGAAGACCCGAGGACACGCGCGCAGCATCGGTTTCGCGGCACCGCCGCAGAGAAGGAGGGATCATGTCCGACAGCGATTTCACCGGCCGGGTGGCCATCGTCACCGGCGGCGCTTCGGGAATCGGCGCGGCCATCGCGCGGGAACTGGGCGCGCGCGGCGCCCATGTGATCGTCAGCGATCTGGGCGAGGCCGCGGCCGGGACCGTCGCCGCCGACATCCGCGCCGCGGGCGGCAAGGCCGACGCCTGCGCCGCCGATGTGACACAGGCGGCCGACATGGAACGGCTGGCGGCTTTCGCGGTCGAAAAGGGCGGCGCGCTGCATCTGGCGGTCAACAATGCGGGTATCGGCGGGCCTTCCGCCCCGGCGGGCGAATACCCGCTGGACGGCTGGCGGCAGGTGATCGACGTCAACCTGAACGGCGTGTTCTACGGGATGCGCTACCAGATCCCCGCGATGCTGGCGGCGGGCGGCGGGGCCATCGTCAACATGGCCTCGATCCTCGGCAGTGTCGGTTTCGCCAATTCCGCGGCCTATGTGGCGGCGAAACACGCGGTGCTGGGGCTGACCAAGACCGCGGCGATGGAATATGCGGCACAGGGGATCCGCATCAATTCGGTGGGCCCGGCCTTCATCGACACGCCGCTTCTGTCGAACAACCTCGACGAGGTCACACTGGGCGCGCTGGCCGGAATGCACCCGGCGGGACGGCTGGGCACGCCCGAAGAGGTCTCGGCGCTCACTTGCTTCCTGCTGTCCGACCGGGCGTCGTTCATCACCGGCAGCTATCATCTGGTGGACGGCGGCTACACTTCGCCATGATTCGGGGCCCTGACGCGGACTGACGCAGATCAAGGCGGGGCGCCGCAGCCCCGCCCATGGGGAGGGCCGGAGACACCATGACATGACCCAGACCCCCGTATTCCGCACCGAGGGCATCACCAAGGTCTACGGCAGCGGCCCCTCGGCGGTCCACGCCCTGCGCGGCGTCGATCTGACGCTGTTCGAGGGCGAGATGGTGGTTCTGCTCGGGGCCTCGGGCTCGGGAAAATCGACGCTGCTCAACATCCTCGGCGCGCTGGACCGGCCCACCGCCGGACGGGTGTTCTTCCGCGACCGCGAACTGTCCCGCGCCTCGGACCGGGAACTGACCACCTTCCGCCGCGACCATGTGGGCTTCGTGTTCCAGTTCTACAATCTGGTCCCCTCGCTGACCGCGCGGGAGAACGTGGCGCTCGTGAGCGAGATCGCGAAGAATCCGATGCGCCCGGAAGAGGCGCTGGAACGCGCCGGGCTCGGCCACCGGATGGACCATTTCCCGGCCGAGATGTCGGGGGGCGAGCAGCAGCGCGTCGCCATTGCCCGCGCCATCGCCAAACGGCCCGAGGTTCTGCTGTGCGACGAACCCACCGGCGCGCTCGACAGCCGAACCGGGGTGACGGTGCTGGAGGCGCTGGCCGATGTGAACCGGGAACTGGGCACCGCGACCGCGATCATCACCCATAACGTCGGCATCCAGAAAATCGCCCATCGGGTGATCTTCCTTGCCGACGGGCAGGTGTCACGGGTGGTCGAGAACGCCACCCGGATCGCCCCGGCCGAGGTCACCTGGTGATGCGCGCGCTCGACCGCAAGCTCATGCGCGACCTGCGGCGGATCTGGGCGCAGGCGCTGGCGATCGCGCTGGTGATGGCCTGCGGCGTGTCGGTGCTGGTGCTGGCCCACGGCTCGCTCCATACCCTGGCCGAGACCCGCGACACCTATTACGAGCGCAACCGCTTTGCCGATATCTTCGCAGGCGCGGTGCGCGCGCCCGAGGCGCTGGCGGCGGATATCGCCGGCATCGGCGGCGTGGCGCAGGTCGAGACAAGGATCGCCGAGCATATGATCCTCGACATGCCCGGCATGGTGGAGCCGGGGATGGCACGGGTGTTCTCGCTTCCCGCCGACGGGGCGCCGGTGCTCAACGTGCCCTTGCTGCGGCAGGGCCGCCTGCCCGACCCGCTCAGCCCCGACGAGGTGGCGCTGTCCGAACCCTTCGCCGATGCGCACGGGCTGCGGCCCGGCGACGGGTTCAGCGCCATCATGGGCGGGCGGCTGCGCGATCTGCGCGTCACCGGCACGGTGCTGTCGCCCGAATACATCTATACCATCGGCCCGGCCACGCTGTTTCCCGACGACCGCCGCTTCGGCCTGTTCTGGATGAGCCATGCGGGCACCGCCGCCGCCTTCGATCTGGACGGGGCGTTCAACGACCTCGCGCTGCGGCTGGTGCCGGGGACGGACCCGGCGCCGGTGATCGCCGCGCTCGACGATCTGCTTGCGCCCTATGGCGGCACCGGGGCGCATGGCCGCGACCGGCAGACCTCGCACGCCTTCCTGCAACAGGAACTGGACCAGATCGCCACCCTGGCGCGGATCATGCCGCCGGTGTTCTTCATCGTCTCGGCCTTTCTGGTCAACATGGTGGTCGGGCGGCTGGTAACGCTGGAACGCCAGCAGATCGGCCTGTTGAAGGCGGTGGGCTATTCCACCGGAGAGGTGGCGGCGCATTACCTGAAACTTTCAGCCGGGATCGGGCTTGGCGGCGTGCTGATCGGCTGGGGCGCGGGCTGGTGGCTGGCCGATGCGCTGGCGCGGCTTTACGGCGAGTATTTCCGCTTTCCCTACCTGATCGGGCAGGCCGCGTTCTGGCCCTATGCGGTCTCGGGCGGGCTGGCGCCGGCCACGGTGCTGGCGGGGGCGATGCGCGCGGTCTGGGCCACGGCACGGCTCAGCCCCGCCGTCGCCATGTCGCCGCCCGCGCCGCCGGCGTTCAGCCGTGGCATGGTGGATGCGGCGGGGCAGCGGCTGCGGCTGCGCCAGACCACGATGATGATCCTGCGTTCGGTCACCCGCTGGCCCGGGCGGGCCTCGGTCACGCTTCTCGGCACGGCGGCATCGGTCGCGGTGCTGGTCGGATCGCTGTTCTTCTACGATGCGGTCGAGGTGATGATGGACGAGATGTTCACGCTTTCGAACCGCCAGCACCTCAGCCTGACGCTGACCACCGCCCAGACCCGCGGCGCGCTGATCGACGCGCGCAACCTGCCCGGGGTGCTGGATGTCGAAGGCGGCTACACCCTGCCGGTGCGGCTGATGAACGGCCCACGCGAGAAGCTGGTCGCGCTGGAGGCACGCGGCGAGGGTGCGGAACTGGTGCGGGTGCTGGACCGCCGGGGCCGGGCGGTCGGGATTCCGCCCGGCGGGGTGGTATTGCCGCAACTGCTCGCCCAGGAGATCGGGGCCGGGGCGGGCGACCTGATCGGCGTCGAGTTCATGGCCGAAACGCGCGAGACCCATGTCCTGCCCGTCGCGGCCATCATCCGCCAGACCCTGGGCGAGGCGGCCTATATCCACGAGGACACGCTGTTTTCCCTGCTGCGGCAGGCCCCGCGTGTCAACCGCATCAACCTGATGGCCGATACCGCCGAACTCCCCGCGCTTTACGCGCAGGTCAAGGCAACCCCCGCCATCGGCGGCGTGGCACTATGGAGCGAGGTTCAGGCCCAGTTCCGGCGGGAGATCGACGAAAGCCTGATGACTGTGGTGTTCATCTATGCACTCCTGGGTATCCTGATCGCTGTCGGCGTGATCTACAATGCCGCGCGCATCCAGCTGGCCGAGCGCACCCATGAACTGGTCAGCCTGCGGGTGCTGGGCTTCACCCGCGCCGAGGTCGGCTTCGTGCTGGTGGGCGAGATCATGTTGCTGGCGGTGATCGGCCTGCCGGTGGGGCTGGCGGCGGGCTACGGGCTGGCGGCGCTGACCGCCGGCCAGATGTCGTCGCAGATGTTCGAGATCCCGCTGGTGGTCAGCGGGCCGACCTATGCCTGGTCGGCGATCATCGTCTTCGTCTCGGCGCTGATCTCGGTTCTCATGGTGCGGCGCAGGCTCGACCGGGTGGATCTGGTCAGCGCCCTGAAGCAGAAGGAATGACGCCATGAACACAAGAACCGCCGTCATCTCCGCCGTCGCCGCGCTTGCGGTGGCGGGCGCGCTGTTCTGGGCCTTCCGCCCCGAGCCGGTAACGGTGGACATGGCCGAGGCCCGGCTGGGGCCGATGCAGGGCACCGTGGCGGCCGAAGGGGTGACCCGGGTGCGCGAGCCCTATCTGGTCACCGCGCCGATCTCGGGCACGGCGCTGCGCTCTCCCGTCGATGTGGGCGATGCGGTGGAACGGGGCAAGACCGTGGTGGCGGTGATCCGCCCGGCCGAGCCCGCGCTCCTGGACGCCCGCGCCCGTGCCCAGGCCGAGGCGGCGGTGGCCGAGGCCGAGGCGGCGGTCCAGGTGGCGCAGGCCAACCTTGCCCGGGCCGGGACCGATCTCGACCACGCCGAAAGCCAGCTGGTGCGCAACCGCGAACTGGCGGCGCGCGGCACCATCCCGCAGCGGCTGCTGGAAGACAGCCTTCAGGCGGTGGATCTGCGTATCGCGACGCTGGAGGCGGCGCGTTCGGAACTGTCGATGCATCAGGCGACGCTGGCCCGCGCCCGGGCGCAGCTTGTGGGCCCCGAGGGACGGCTTGCGAACGGCGACATCGACGCCTGCTGCGCCGAGATCGTCGCGCCGCAGTCGGGCACCGTGCTGTCGGTGGTGAACGAAAGCGCCCGGCTGGTGCAGGCGGGCGAACATCTGCTGACCATCGGCGATCTGGCCGATCTGGAGATCGAGGTCGATCTTCTGTCGCCCGATGCGGTCGGGCTGGCGCCCGGCGCACGGGCGCTGATCGAACGCTGGGGCGGGCCGTATCCGCTGGAGGCACGGGTCCGCCGGGTTGATCCGCGCGGCTTCACCCGCGTCTCGGCGCTGGGGATCGAGGAACAGCGGGTGCGGGTGCTGCTCGATTTCGACGCGCCCCCCGGGGAACGACCGGGGCTGGGCGACGCCTTCCGCGTCTTCGCCCGGATCGTGGTCTGGGAAGAACCCGAGGTGTTGCAGGTGCCGGTCAGCGCGCTCTTTCGCCACGGCGAGGGCTGGGCGGTGTTCCGCATCGACAACGGCACCGCCACCCTCCGCGAGGTCGAGATCGGCCGCCGCACCCAGACCGAGGCCGGGATCGTCGCGGGCCTTGCGCCGGGCGACTTGGTGGTGGCCTATCCCGGCGAACGGGTCGGCGAAGGCACCCGCGTCGTGGCGCGGGTGGAACAGTAGCCGCCACCCCGCCGCAATTTCAAAGGTGGTATCTGCCTTGCGTGTTGGCAGGGCCGTCTGAAGCGCCCCACCTTCGCCCGGAATCAAGGCGCGCAAGCGCCGCCGGGCAGCGGTCGGCCGCTGCCCTCTGTCGTGCCATACATTTACCCCGCTCGGCAAAACCAACCGACACGCAACAAAGACCCCGCAATTTCCAACCGAACGAAGCCCGTCGACTTCTTCTGAAACGGCTCTAGCGTACCGCGCCGCCGGCCGCGTAGCGTTCGCACACCAGCGCGGCAATTTCGCCCACCCGCTTGCGGTAGCGCCCCAGCACCCGCGCCCGGGCCAGTTTCAGCGATTGCAGGAACAGCCGCGCCGGAAGCGTGCGCGGGCGCACCTCGGTCGAGACCGACATCCTCGTGCGCTTCGGGCCGAGCGCGATCAGTTCCACCCGGCTTTCGCCGTCGATCACCCGCGAAGCGAAGCCAAAGCGCAGCAGCCCCGGGCGGCTGGCCTCATCCAGCCGCAGCACCGCCTCGCGCCGCTTGCCGCGCCAGTCGAAGGCGATCTGCCATTCAGGCCCGTTCGTCCCGTCCTTGCGGACGACCTCGGCCCCGCGCCGCAGCGCCGCGCGTTCGAAATGTTCGAAATCCGTCAGCGTTTCGAAGACGAACCCGACCGGGGCCTCGATATCCTCGCGTGCGGCAAATTTCACGTCGCTCTCCTCGGGTGGTCCTTGCAGGCGGACGGCGCCGCCGCTCCTTCTTGCTTCAATCAAGCTGGTCCGCAAGCCAGGCGGACACCAGGAAATGCGCTATGGCGCCGCGCCGCGCCGGTTTCACCCTTGGGTGGCGGCCGGTCATCACCTCGACCATTTCCTCGCGCGTGATCCACAGCGCATCCTCGATCTCGACCGGGTCGATGCGCAGATCGTCCTCCAGCGCCTCGGCCCGGCACCCCAGCATGAGCGAGGCCGGGAACGGCCAGGGCTGGCTGGTCAGGTATTCGACCGCGCCGATGCCGATCCCCGCCTCTTCGCGCACTTCGCGGCGGACGGCGGCCTCGACGGTCTCGCCCGGCTCGACGAACCCCGCCAGCAGCGAATACATCCCCTCGGGCCACCCGTGCGAGCGGCCCATCAGCACCCGGTTGCCGCGCAGCACCAGCATGATGACCACCGGATCGGTGCGCGGAAAGTGATGCGCGCCGCAGGCCGGGCACAGCCGCTGCCAACCCGCCGCCGCCGCCGCGCTTTCGGCGCCGCAGCGCGAACAGAACCCGTGGCTTTCGTGCCAGGCAAGCAGCGCCCGCGCGGTGGCGGCAAGTTCGGCATCCTCGGGCGACAGCCCGACCATGACCCCGCGCAACTCGGTAAAGCGGTGGTCGGTCGGCAGCGCCGGATGAGGCTGTTCCGAGGTGTCGAAAAAGGCCACCGTCGCCGCCGAATCGACCCCGGCGGGCTGCCAGGCCGACAGATCGACGGCGAAGCGCGGCGTCGGGGCCGTGCCGGGCGCCCCCGCCACCAGCCCGAGGAACACCCGCAGCCCCGCCCCGGCCAGCGCCGGATGCGCCGGGGGCAGCCAGCCCAGCGCATTGCGCGATGCCCCGGTCACCAGCGGCCGGCCCCGCCAGACCGGCAGCACCCGCGCCGCCGGATTGGCGAACAGCGCGTCGAACTGCGGCCCTTCGATCCGTTGCAGCGCCGCGCGGTCGATCCGCGCACTGCCGCCGAAGGTGACGTTATGGCCGTTGCGCATGTCTTTCCTGCCTTCCCTGACCGTCACCGCCCCGTGGTCCCGCGCCACCCCGGCTCCTGCCGTCATGGCACAGCCCGAAACCGGGTGCAAACCGCATGGGCGACGGGGCAGCGATGCCGGTGGCGCTATGTGTCGGACGTGTTGGGGGGCTTCGCCGAACGGGGCAAATGTATTGTGAAACAGAAGGCAGCGGCTGTTCCGGGCCGGGCGCCCCGGGCGAAAGTCGCACTCTGACATCCTGCCCCTTGCGGCCAACACGGCATGCGGCAGCGGCACCTGTTGACAACAGCCTGAACGGGAAATAGCATTAAGTTGCTCCCGTAAACGGTTGTCTCATTATGTTTTCTCCCGGCGCCCTCCCCTGCCCCTCTCGCCCCTGCCCCGATGCGGCAGTCCGTGGCGGTGACTGAGCGTCCGCCCCTCATGCCCGATCCCGGGCCCGCGCCGCGGGTCATGCTGCGTATCCTTGCCACCAGCGACCTGCATTTGCAGATCTACCCGCACGACTACCGCACCGACCGGCCCGCGCCGGGAACCGGGCTGGCGCTGGCGGCGCGGCTTATCACCCGGCTGCGGGCGGCGGCGCCCAACAGCCTGCTGTTCGACAACGGCGACTTTCTGCAAGGCAACCCGATGGGCGATTTCGTGGCCGAGACGCGCGGCCTGCCGCCCGGCCGGTCGCATCCGATGATCCGGGCGATGAACCGGCTGGGCTATGACGGGGCGACACTGGGCAATCACGAATTCAACTACGGGCTGGATTTCCTTGGCCGGGCGCTGCGGGACGCCTGTTTTCCGCTGGTTTCCGCCAATCTGTTCGACCCGCGCAGCGGCGCGCCGCTGTTCGCCCCCCATGCGATGATCGACCGGGTGGTGGTCGATACCGCGGGGCGGCGCTGGCCGTTGCGGGTCGCGGTCACCGGATTCCTGCCGCCGCAGGTGGTCGAATGGGATCACCGCCATCTCGGCGGCCGGGCGGTGGCGGCCGGGATCACCGAGACCGCGCGCCGGATCGTGCCGGAACTGCGCGCCGCCGGGGCGGATGTGGTGGTCGCGCTCTGCCATTGCGGGATCGACCCCGGCACGGAGGGCGCGGGCAACGCGGCGCTGGAACTCGCCCGGGTGGCCGGGGTGGATGCGGTGGTCGCGGGCCACAGTCATCAGGTCTTTCCCGGCCCGGACTTCGCCCGGCTTGCCGGGGCCGATGTCACGGCGGGCACCCTGCACGGGGTTCCCGCGGCGATGCCGGGTCACAGCGGCAGCCATGTCGGGGTAATCGACCTGCTGCTGGAGCGCGGGCCGCGCGGCTGGCACCGGCTTTCCGGGCGTGGCCGCGCCCTGCCCGCCAGACGCGCCGAATGTGTCGCCGGGAACGGGGCGGACCCCTGCCGGTCGCTGATGGCTTTGACCGAGCGCGACCACCGCGAGACGCTCGGCCACATGCGTCGGGCCGCCGGCCATTCGGTGGCGCCGCTGCACACCTATTTCGCCCTGGCGGGCGATGGCGGCGCGGTGCGGCTGGTGGCGCGGGCGCTGATCCGGCATGTGGAGGGGGCGCTGGCGGACTCGGACCTCGGCGGGCTTCCGGTGCTGGCGGCGGCGGCGCCGTTCCGGGCGGGCGGGCGCGGCGGGCCCGCGAATTACACCGACATCCCGCAGGGCGCGCTGACGCTGCGGCATCTGGCCGATCTCTGCGCCTATCCCAACTCGGTCTCGGCGCTGGTGCTGCGCGGGGCCGAACTGCGCGCCTGGCTGGAACATGCGGCGGCGGCGTTTCATACCATCGTGCCCGGCACCGCCGACCAGCCGCTGATCGACCCCGGCATTCCGGCCTACAACTTCGACCTGATCGAGGGCGTCAGCTACCGTATCGACCCCACCCGGCCACCGGGCGGGCGCATCCGCGGGCTGCGCTTTCGCGGCCGCCCGGTGGCGGCGGAGGACCGATTCGTGCTGGCCACCGGCAGCCACCGCGCCGTGGGCGGCGGCGGTTTTCCCGGCAGCGGGCCGGGGGCGATCGTCTATGACAGCGGCCCGCCCCTGCGCGAGGCCGTGGCCGCCTATCTGGCCGACACCGGCGCCTATACCCCGCCCGCCGATCCGGTCTGGCGTTTCGTCGATCTGCCCGGCACCTCGGCCCTGTTCGACACCGGCCCCGGCGCCGCCGCCCACCCGCCCGCGCCCGGCACCGAACGGATCGGCCCGGCGGAAACGGGTTTCCTGCGCTACCGGCTGCGGTTCGGGTAAGCACGCGCGCACCCTTGCCAAGCCCGGCCATCCGCCCTAGATACGCCCGCGAGAGGCTGGCGCGGGCAGGCAGTTCGCCAACCCGGTCAGGTCCGGAAGGAAGCAGCCGCAACGAGCCCCGTCTGGGTCGCTGTCCAGCCTCTCACCCCGGCCTTTCCTGTATTGGAAACGCCCGAAACCCCTGAAGCCCGAAACCCCTGGAGATCGGGGGGTCCCACATCACCCGGCACAGACCGGCGCCTGTCTCCGCCGCGCTCAGAACGCCCTGCTGAATGAGATCGAGGCCGAGGTATTCGTGTAGTTCGCAACCGGCAGATTCGACCTGCGCACCTCTCGCCTTATCGTCAGCGAAGGGCGGAACCCGCGATGCACGAACCGCGCGTGGCTTACCTCCAGCTGAAGGGCCCAGACACGATCGCGCCGCCGCTCGCCGATCAGGGCCGAAGCGCCATCGCGCCGGTCATTCATGGCCAATACATCGGCCGAAAGCATCAGACCCCCTTCCGACCTGAAGCTCAGCCCCCCGGAAACGCCAAGCTCCAGCCCGCTTTCCCGGTCGATCTGCCCGCGTGTCAGCGAAGCATAAACCCCCAGCCTGCCGGAAAGCCTGTTGTCGAACCCATGGCTGATATCCAGACGGGTGCGGTTCCGCCACCCGTCCTTCTGGTCATGCCTGTCATACCTGAGCGCGACCTGTTCAGACCGGACAGCAAACCGGGTTTTCTGGTTCAGGCGGCGGGAATAGGACAGGTAGGGCCCGATCTCATGCGAAAAACCCTTGTTTGCGATCCAGCGCCGCATCGCGACAATGCCAACGCCGGTTTCCCTGCCCATATCCCCATGGAATGAAAGCCCGGCCCGGCTGCGGAGGATGAAGTCATTCAGCCTTTCATCTTCAAACGCCCTGACGTTCAAGGTGGTTTGCGACGTGAAGGCCAGGTCTTCGCCGATCATGTGAAAGGTTGAAACACCAAGCCTTGCCTGCATGCCGAAGCTGGGCTCGACCTCTCCCTCCAGGGTGAACGGTATTCCGCCAAGGAAAATCGTGTCGGCACTGGTGCGCTGTTCCGGGTTCGCCTCGTACAGCGGGGTGATCGTGAAGGAAAAACCGACGGCGCGTGTCTGGTCCATCCGGCGCAGCAACCGCGCGACGCCCTGCTGCTCCTGCGCGGACAGGTTCCCGGCCTGCGCCTGTTGCAGATGGTGCCTTGCGCGTCGATGGTTCCTTGTCTGGACATACACCGCGCCAAGTTGCGCATGGACCGAAGCCTGATCGGGATACCGGGCCAGGATCCCCTCCAGCAGCGGGATTGCCGCCCGTGGCCTTGCATCGCGCACAAGCTGCTGCGCGCGTTCCCACGCCTGCACGACATTGCCCTGCGCGCCGGGGGCGTCCCGGCCATTCGACAGGGCATCAACCGACGACAGCAACAGGAAGGAAAGCGCAAGGATGCAGGAGATCAGGCCGTGTCGCAACTGATTGCCCAATTCGATGCCGCGGCCCCGGAAAGGCCGCGGCAGAAAGCCCGGCCGGGCGATTACCGGCGTTCGGCGCCGAAAATACCGTACACCGGCATATCCTCGTTCCCGTCCAGGATGCCACCCAAATCCCCCTTGATGACGTCAGCGTTGTCACCGAAGAAGACCCCGTATAGTTCTCCGACGATTTCCGTCGACTCGCCGTTCACGGCAAGGGAACCGGCAAGGTCCGCCCCTAACCATCCACGCCCGGGCCCATCATGATGGATTTTACCGTCCAGCATATCTACGCTCCCGCTTATTTCCGCCTCTTTGCTCCTGAAATTGTCCAGCCTGCCGGAAATCGTCTCATCGGCGAAGTCAGCGTCGAGGGTTACCCGTGACACCACCGCCGGGTCGTCCAGATAATCTTCCGCCATGGGGCTGAGTCCGTAAGCCGCAACGCCGGTGTAGGTCGCCCTGCCCGTGGTCGGAACCGTCTCGGAACGCTCCTCGACAGGCTCAAGCCTTGCACGCAGCCTGTCCCCGTCATCCACCAGGGCTTGATAGGAAAGCGATCCCCCGGACCCCGAACCGCCGCAGGCAGCCAGAAACCCTGCCGAAATTACCGCGATCGGCGCTAGAAGTCTTTTTACCAACATTACCAGTCCCTTTGATTTCTCATTGGCTTGCCCGGGCGGAAGCGTCAAAGCCCCCAACCGACGGGCATACGCTTAACAACTTGTGGGCGAGCGCACAACTATCCGTGCGCGATCCGCCCGCACCCGGGGCCGCATCGCCCGGTGGCGGCGGGACTGGTTTCCCGATCTTCGGTGGCTTATGTCTCTGTTCAACCGCTCAAGAGGATGGCAAGAAGGATGGCCCTGGCCAGATCGTCAAAGACGGCAGCCGGAATCGGTGAAGCCATGCGGGAAAAGCATCCCGGCAAGCCGCCGCGCAGCCAGACCCTGCTGCGCGGGTTCGAGATCATCGACACGGTGCTGCAACACCCGCTGACGATCCCCGAAATCGCCGAGGCGGTCGGGCTGAGCTATCCGACCGCGCATCGTCTGGTTTCGGTTCTGACCGAACAACGCTACCTGCAAGGGATCGGGGGGCGGCATTACGGGCTGGGGCCCCGGCTGATCGAACTGGGGTTTGCCGCCCATGCCGCGACCGATCTGGTGCAGATCGCGCGCGAGCGGCTGGAGCGGCTGGCCGAACAGACCCGCGACACCGTGCATCTGGCGCAGCGCGACGGGCGCGAGGTCTTCTATCTCGACAAGCTGCCCGGTTCGCGGCTGATCGAGGTTTCATCCCGCATCGGCGGGCGCAAGCCGCTGCTGACCACCGGCGTGGGCAAGGCGCTTTTGCTGGATGAACCGCCCCACGTCCTGCGCGAACTGCTGGCGCGGGACGGACATCTTCTGCCGCCGACAACCACGCCCGAGGACTGGCTGGCATCTATGGACAGCTATCGCGCCGGTGGTTTCGCCTATGATCTTGGCGAGGAAGAGGCCATCGTCCGTTGCGTGGCCGCCCCGGTGCGGGATGCCTCGGGCCGGATCATGGCCGCGGTCTCGATCACGTCGACGCGCGAATATACCGACGATGCCCGGATGCGCTCGCTCGTGCCGGTCATCAAGGATGCGGCCGCCGGGGTGGCGGCGCGACTCGGGTATCGCGGTCCGGCGGGCTGATCCGGCACGGGTGTTTTGGGGAATGTCTGCGGGCCGTGGCAAATGTGCTTCGCAACAGAGGGCAGCGGCCGACCGTCATGCCGAAGGCACGCCTCCGGCGTGACGCGGGCTGTCGGCCGCTGCCCGGCGGCGCGTGACGCGCCTTGATTCCGGGCGGGGCGTTCCGGGCAAAAGTTGCGCTCTTGATACTCTGTCCGTTATCGGCTGCGGCAGCCGACCGGGCTTGCACTGCACCGCTTCTATCACATATTGATAGCTACTCTTATAAATTGACAAATTCACAGGTTTCCCCTAGATCGCTCCGATGCGGGAAAGGAGGACCGCCCGGTTCTGCTTGCGACTCGCGGCACCAACAACCCGCCTGCCCTGGGGGGCGGGTGGAACGGGGAAGGGCATTCGATGCATCACATGACGTTCAAACTGCTCCGTGGCGGGCTGCTTTCCTTGGCGACCGTCGCGGGCCTCGGGACCGTTCCGGCGCTGGCCGATCCCGAGATCGTTTTCCGCACCGCGCATGCGGGGGCAACGACCTCGACGGGGCATCAGGCGCTTGAGTTCCTCGACCGCGAACTGCGCGAGCAAAGCGACGGCCGCATCGGCCTTGAAATCTTCCCCAACTCGCAGCTTGGCGGCGAACGTGAGGCGGTGGAAAACATCCAGTTCGGCAATATCGACCTGACCTTCGTGTCCTCGGCCCCGGTGGCGTCGTTCGCGCCCGCCTTCTTTGCCTTCGACATCCCGTTCCTGTTCTCGGACCGCGCCCAGGCCTATGAGGTTCTCGACGGCGAGATCGGCCGGGAAATCATGGCGACGCTTGAGCCCGCGGGCATGGTCGGCCTGGCCTATTGGGAAAACGGGTTCCGCCAGTTGACCAACTCGCGCCAGGAGATCCGCACGCCCGAGGATCTGGCCGGTTTCAAGATGCGCACGATGGAAAACGAAGTCCATATCGCGGCATGGCGCGCGGTGGGCGCGAACCCGGCGCCGCTGGCCTTCAACGAACTGTTCACCGCCCTGCAACAAGGCACGTTCGACGCGCAGGAAGGCCCGATCAACCTGTTCTACGACATGAAGTTCAACGAGGTGCAGGGCTTCATCTCCAAGACCAACCACATCTATTCGCCCTGGCCGATCCTTGCCAACCCGGACAAGCTGGCGTCGCTGTCGGATGAAGACCGCGCGATTTTCGATGCGGCCATGGTTCTGGCCACCGACTACCAGCGCGAACTGGCCAAGGATGCGGACGACAAGGCCGAAGCGGCCATGACCGAGGTGACCTTCACCGACCTGACCCCGGCCGAGCTTGAAGCCTTTGTCGCCAGGGTCGCCCCGATCGCCGATCTGGTGCGCCAGCGCGCCGGCGACGATCTGGTGACGCGCCTGCTGGCCGCGACCGGCAAGAACTGATCCGGCCCGGCCCCCGGCGGACAACGCCGGGGGCCTTTGCCTTTTTCATGCCCCCGCCTTCCGTCATCGCCCTGATGCCCGTCACCCGGGCCGGAGTCCGGGCCGGAGTTTCCCCATGCTTAAACTGATCGACGAGCATTTCGAGGAGGCGATCATCGTCGCCCTGATCTCAGCCATGTCGCTTCTGGTCGGAGCGCAGGTGTTCATGCGTTATGTCATGTCGGCCTCGCTTTCGTGGTCGGAGGAACTGTCGCGCTACCTGTTCATCTGGCTGACCTATCTCGGGGTCGCCTTCGCAGTGCGCCGCGATGCCCATATCCGCGTGACCATGCTGGTCTCGGTTTTCTCGCCGGGCTGGCAGGTTGCCGCACGCATCCTGACCCATGTGATCTTTGCAGGCTTTGCCGCCTTCGTGATGTATCAGGGCTGGTTCATGGTCGAGCGCACCTTCCGTTTCGGCCAGACCTCGGCCTCGCTCGGGATTCCGATGGGCTATGTCTACCTGGCCCCTGTCACGGGTTTCGCGCTGACACTGGTGCGTCTGATGCAGGCGGCGATCCTTGACCTGATGCGCTGGCGCGGGGGGAACCGGGCATGATCACCGCGGTTCTCTTCGGGCTTCTGGCCCTGCTGCTTCTGCTGTCGGTGCCGATCGCCATATCGCTCGGGATCGCCTCGACAGTGGCCCTGCTGCTGTCGGGCAAGGTCTCGGGCTCCTATGTGCCGCAGGGGCTTGTCACCTCGATCGACAGTTTCCCGCTGATGGCGGTGCCGTTCTTCATCCTGGCGGGCGACCTGATGGGCAAGGGCGGGCTTTCGACCCGGCTCATCAATGTCGGCCGGATGATCTTCGGGCGCTATACCGGCGGGCTGGCGATCATCGCGGTTGTGACCTGCATGTTCTTCGCGGCGATTTCCGGGTCGGGTCCGGCGACGGTGGCGGCGGTCGGTTCGATCATGCTGCCGGCGATGCTCAAAGACGGCTATCGCCCCTCCTTCTCTACCGGGCTGGTGGCAAGCGCCGGTTCGCTTGGCGTCATCATCCCCCCTTCGATTCCGATGGTGATCTACGCGACTTCGGCCAATGTCTCGGTCTCCAAGATGTTTCTTGCCGGGGTCATCCCCGGTCTTCTGATCGGGCTGGCGCTGATCGGCTACGCCTGGTTCCAGGCAAAGCGCGACGGCCTGAAGCCGGGCGACGAAGCCCCGACATGGCGTGAAATCCTGGCCGGGCTGAACGATGCGAAATGGGCGCTTCTGGCCCCGGTCATCATCCTGGGCGGCATCTATGGCGGGGTGTTCACCCCCACCGAGGCCGCCGCCGTCGGGGTGATCTACGGCTTTGTCGTCGGGGCCTTCGTCTACCGCGAGTTGACGCCGAAGAACCTTTACGCCGTCATCGCCGAATCGGCCCTGATCACCGCCTCGATCATGATCATCGTCGGCAGCGCCACCATCTTCGGCCGGGTGCTGACGCTTGAGGGTATCCCGTCGATGATCGCCGAGACGATCACCACATGGGTCAGCCAACCGTGGTTGCTGCTGCTGCTCATCACGCTGCTGCTGCTGGTCATCGGCACCTTCATGGAGGCGCTGGCCGCCATCATCATCCTGACGCCGATCCTGTTGCCGCTGGCGGTTTCCATCGGCATCAGCCCCGAGCATTTCGGCATCCTGATGATCGTCAACCTCGGGATCGGGATGGTCACGCCGCCGGTCGGAGTCAACCTGTTCGTCGCTTCGCGTGTCGGCAACGTCCCGTTCGAAGAGGTCGTGCGCGGCTCGTTCCGCCCGATTCTCGTCATGCTCGGGGTACTTCTGCTTGTCACCTATATCCCCGCGCTGACGCTCTGGCTGCCGTCGCTGTTCGGGCTTTGAGGAAAGGATCGCTCACATGGTCGAAAAACTGAAGGTCGCCATTGTGGGATCGGGCAATATCGGCACCGATCTGCTTTACAAGCTGAAACGCTCGGCCCTGCTGGAGCCGGTGTGGATGGTCGGCATCGACGCCGGGTCCGAAGGGCTGGCCCGCGCGCGCGAGATGGGGCTGAAAACCACCCATGACGGGGTGGACGGGCTGCTGCCGCATGTCGGCGCCGACGATATCAAGATCGCCTTCGACGCGACCTCGGCCTATGTCCACGCCGAAAACAGCCGCAAGCTCAATGAGTTGGGGGTGTTCATGGTCGATCTGACCCCCGCCGCCATCGGGCCGCTGTGCGTGCCGCCGGTGAACCTGGGGCAGATCGCCGCGCAGGGCAGCCAGATGAACGTCAACATGATCTCCTGCGCCGGTCAGGCAACGATCCCCATCGTCTCGGCCGTGGGTGCGGTGCAGCCGGTGGACTATGCCGAGATCATCGCCTCGCTGTCGTCGCTGTCGATCGGCCAGGGGACGCGGGCCAACCTGGACGAGTTCACCTATACGACCTCGAACGCGCTGGAAAAGGTCGGCGGGGCGAAGCGCGGCAAGGCGCTGGCGATCATCAACCCCGCCGATCCGCCGTTGATCATGCGCAACACGATCTATTGCGAGGTCGAGGGCGAACCGGACCGCGCCGCGATCACCGAATCGGTGCTGCGGATGATCGAACAGGTTCAGGTCTATGTGCCCGGCTACCGGCTGGTCAACGGCCCGGATTTCGACGGCAACCGCGTGGCGGTGTTCATGGAGGTGGCCGGTCTGGGCGACTATCTGCCCACCTATGCGGGCAACCTCGACATCATGACCGCCGCCGCCGCCCGCACCGGCGAGATGTTCGCGCAAGGCATCCTTGACGGCACGGTGACATTGACCCGGATGGAGAACGCATGATGGCCAAGAGCAAACTTGCAGGCCGCAAGGTCACGCTGCACGACATGACCCTGCGCGACGGGATGCACGCCAAGCGCGAACAGATCCCGGTCGAGATGATGGTGAGGATCGCCTCGGGCCTCGACGCGGCTTCGGTGCCCTACCTTCAGGTGACGCATGGCGCCGGGCTTGGCGGCAACTCGATCCAGCACGGCCGCGCGCTGGCCTCGAACGCGGAATATATCTCGGCGGTGGCGGCGGCGGTGAAACAGGCGAAAATCTCCGTCCTGCTGATCCCCGGCCTCGGTACCATGCAGGAGTTGCAGGAGGCTTACGATTCCGGCGCGCGTTCCGTCCATGTCGCGACCCATTCGACCGAGGCCGACACCTCGCCCCAGCATATCGCCTTTGCGCGCAAGCTGGGCATGGACACCACGGGCTTTCTGATGATGTCGCACCTGAACGACGCCAAGGGGCTGACCGGACAGGCGCTGCTGATGGAAAGCTATGGGGCGCAAACGGTCTATGTCACCGATTCGGCGGGCTACATGCTGACCGACGATGTGACCGAAGTGATCTCGCGGATGCGCGATGCGCTGAAGCCGGAAACGGAAATCGGCTTTCACGGCCACCACAACCTCGGGCTTGGCATCGCCAACTCGATCGCGGCCATCGCGGCGGGGGCATCGCGGATCGACGCCTCTCTGGCGGGCTTGGGCGCGGGCGCGGGCAATGCGCCGCTTGAGGTGCTGGCCGCGGTCTGCGACCGGATGGGGATTGAAACCGGCGTCGATACTTTCGCGCTGATGGATCTGGCCGAAGATGTGGTCGTGCCCTTCATGGACGATATCGTCCGGGTGGACCGCGAGGCGCTGACGCTGGGCTTTGCCGGGGTCTATTCGACGTTCCTCCTGCCCACGCGCCGCGCGGCCGAACGTTTCGGCGTGCCCGCCCGCGATATCCTGATCGAGCTTGGCCGCAAGAAGATGATCGGCGGGCAGGAAGACATGATCCAGGACACCGCCATGACCATGGCGCGGGAACGCGGCCTGCTCTGACAGGTTGCCTTGCGGTGGCGGTGTCTGTCTTGCGTGTTGGTCGGTTTCGCCGAGCCGCGCGAAGATACTGCGCAACAGAGGGCAGCGGCCGACCGCTGCCCGGCGGCGCGTGCCGCACCTTGATTCCGGGCAAGAGGACGCTTCTGACACCCTGCCGACCCGCAAGGCAGACATCACCCTCAGAACGCCAGCCCGATCCCCTCGGCGTGGCGGGTGACCTGAAGCGCCCGCCCCGCAAGGTCGAGCTCCCGCCCGAACAGCGCGAAATGCACCTGCGCCGCACTCAGCCCTTCGGGGGCGGGGGCGCCCGCCGCCACCTCCCACAGCCCGGACTCATGCCGCAGCCGGGGGGCGCGCGCCTCGACCCGCCAGCCCGCCCCGGTCCGCTCGAAGATGACCGAGCCGCCCCACGGCATCGCGGTCTCAAGGCAGAGGAACGCCAGGAACACCAGCTTCACCTCGCGCCGCAGCAGGTCGCCCGCAGGCTGCCACTCGACCTTCAGCCGCCCGCCCCTTGTGATATCGGCCAGGATCGACGCCACCTCGGGCCGGCCCATCCGCTGCTCGGCCGTGCCCGTGCCGAAGGCCACCCGGAAGAACCGGATACGGGCGCTGGCATGGGCCACGCTTTCCGAGATCAGCGCCATTTCCGGGCTGTGTCTGCCGCCTTCCAGCAGGATCAGTTCCACCCCGTTGCCGATCGCGCCCAGAGGGCTGATAAGATCGTGACAGATGCGCGACCCGAGCAAGGCGGCAAGGTCGGGGTCGTCTGGCATCTGCGGGCTCCTGACCGGAGGAACTGGTAATGGGCGATCCGAACGCAATCTTCGAGCCGGGCATGCTCGTGCGTCACCCGACCCGGCCCGACTGGGGCATGGGACAGGTTCAGTCGAACATATCAGGACGCATCACCGTCAACTTCGAACACGCCGGCAAGGTCGTGATCCAGGCGGAACGGGTCGCGCTGATCCCGGTTTTCAATCATTAACAGCACTACAGGACACCACTATAGGTTGAATATTCCGGGCGCAACAAGTCACGCTATGGAAACAATCCGTTTCCAATCAGCGCCCAATCACCCGCATCCGCCGCACCGGCGCGGCGTGTTTGTGTTGCATTGCCGCGCCCGCCCCCCTAGAACCCCGGGCAGGAGACGGGCCACGGCGCGCATGGGGCCACACCCGGCCCCCTCCCGACCGAGCAGAAAGACCGAGCGCCGCCCATGACCCTGCCATGACCCCGGACGAGACGCATTTCCGCATACGACTCGCGCAGGACGAGCGCGACCTGAAGGCCGCCCAGCGCCTGCGCTACGAGGTGTTCGTGGCCGAACTCGGCGGCGACGGCGCGCTGGTCGATCACGACGAACGGCTGGAACGCGACGCCTTCGACCCGCATTTCGACCACCTTCTGCTGATCGACACCCGCCGCGATGCCGGGGCACTCGACGATGTGGTGGGGGTCTACCGGCTGCTTCCGGGCGAGCGGATGGCGGCGGCGGGCCGGTTCTATTCCGAGACCGAATACGACCTCACGCCGCTCAAGACCAGCGGGCGGCGGCTGCTGGAACTCGGCCGGTCCTGCGTGCATCGCGACTATCGCGGCGGCACGGCGATGTATCTGCTGTGGAGCGCGCTTGCCGAATACGTGCTGGCGCGCGAGGTCGAGCTGATGTTCGGCGTCGCCAGCTTTCACGGCACCGATACCGAGGCGCTGAAGATGCCGCTGGCCTATCTGCACCACCACCACCTTGCGCCCGAGGATATCCGGGTCCGCGCCCGGCCCGACCATTTCCAGGCGATGGACCTGGTGCCCGCCGACCAGATCGACCGCCGCGCCGCCATGGCCGCGACCCCGGCGCTGATCAAGGCCTACCTGCGGCTGGGCGGCCATGTCGGCGAAGGCGCGTGGATCGACCATGCCTTCAACACCACCGACATCTGCCTGCTGATGGACACCGCCCGCATGTCGGCCAGGCACCGCGACTTCTACACCCGCAGACAGGGTGGCGCGGGGTGAGCCCGACCTGGCGCTCGGACGACCTGCCCGCGCCGCCGCCGATCGGCCCCATGGGCTGGCTGCGGGTGGTGCTGCGGGGCTCGATCCTCGGGCTCAACACCTACGGCTGCCTGCTGCTGCTGCTGCTGCTGCGGCTGGTCGAGCGGCCGCTGTTCGGTCTCGGCCGCCCGGTCACGCCCTTCATCACGCAATATGTCTGCCGCTCGGCCTTCGCCATCATGGGGATGCGCTACCGCACCCGGGGCCGGCCGATGCGGGAAAAGGGCGCGGTGGTGGCGAACCATGCGTCATGGCTGGATATCTTCACCCTGAACGCCTGCCAGCGGATCTATTTCGTCTCGAAATCCGAGGTGGCGGGCTGGCCCGGCATCGGCTGGCTGGCCCGCGCCACCGGCACCGTGTTCATCGACCGCAAGGGAAGCGCCGCGCTGGCGCAGAAGAACCTGTTCGAGGCAAGGCTGCGCGCCGGCCACAAGCTTTTGTTCTTCCCCGAAGGTACCTCGACCGACGGCCGCCGGGTGTTGCCGTTCAAATCGACGCTGTTCGCGGCCTTCTTCGCAGGCGGGCTCGACCGGGTGCTGCATGTCCAGCCGGTCACCGTGGTCTATACCGCGCCCCGGGGCGCCGATCCGCGCTTCTACGGCTGGTGGGGCGACATGGCCTTCGGCCCGCATCTGCTCGCGGTACTCGCCAGCCGTCACCCCGGCGGGGTCGAGGTGATCTTCCACGACCCGGTGCCGGTCTCGGGTTTCCCCGACCGCAAGGCGCTGGCCGCCCATTGCGAACGGGCGGTGCGCGAGGGGATGCAATCGGTCCTGCCCGGCGCAGACTGACTCCCGATCTTCTTCTGTCTGAAAATATCCCCGCCGGAGGGTGAGCGGCGTCTCGGAAACGATCCAGTGGATCGTTTCAGCCGCGAACGGGCGCCCCGTGGGCGCCCCGGAGAAACCTCCGCTCACGCGACACCGGTCAGGTGCGCTTCCTGCCCATTTTCTGTCTCTCAAATATCCTCACCGAAGGCACGCGCGCGCAAGCGCGGCGCCGGGCCCGGGCGCCTTGTCGCGCGCGAAAGCGCGCCACAAGGGGGCGGGAGCCTCCCCGTCCCTCACACCCGGTGATAGGGGCTGCCCGACAGGATCGTCGCCGCGCGGTAAAGCTGTTCCGCCAGCATGACCCGCGCCAGCATATGCGGCCAGACCATCCGCCCGAAGGAGACCGCGACCTCGGCCCGCGCCCGCAGCGCGGGGTCGAGCCCGTCGGCACCGCCGATCACGAAGGCCGCGTCCGGGCGCCCGCCGTCGCGCCAGCGCGCCAGAGCCGCGGCGAACTCGGGAGAGGACATGTCGCGCCCGCGCTCGTCCAGCACCGCGACGACTGCCCCCGCCGGGATCGCCCGTTCCAGCAGCGCGGCCTCCGCCGTCCTGCCGCCGCCGCGCCTGTCCTCGACCTCATGCACCGTCGCGGGGCCGAGGCCCAGCGCCCGGCCGGTCCGGTCGAACCGCCCCAGCCAGTCGCGAATCAACTCCAGCTCCGGCCCGGCGCGCAACCGCCCGACGGCGCAGACATGCACCCGCACCGCCGACGATCAGGCCGGGGTCTGAGCGCCCGCGGGCAGCCAGAGTTTTTCAAGCTGGTAGAAGGCGCGCACCTCGGGGCGGAACACGTGGACGATCACGTCGCCCGCGTCGATCAGCACCCAGTCGCCGGTCTCCTTGCCCTCGACCTTGCACAGGATGCCGAACTCCTGCTTCAGCCGCTCGGTCAGCTTTTCCGAGATCGAGGCCACTTGCCGCGACGACCGGCCCGAGGCGATCACCATGTGGTCGGCCATTTCCGAACGGCCGCGCAGCCCGATGGACACGATGTCCTCGGCCTTTTCGTTGTCGAGAGATGCGAGGATGCGGTCAAGCAGCACCGTGCTTGAAGGTCGGTCTGCCGCTGACATCAGCGGCGATTCCGGGTCGGCCTGCGATAACGCGGCCTCAGGACTGTGAGACAGGGCATGTTCCCCCTATGCGGCGCGCCGATCCCGCCCCGGCGCAGGGCTTGCATCCAAAATAGCATTGCGCGGGTGAAATCTCAATGATCCGCCATGCGCACAGAGGGGATCGGTTCGAAAAAAGGCGGCGGATTTGCGGAACGGAACCGTATCGCCCCTTGCACGGAACGGCGCAGAGCGCGCCGATCAACGAACGGCCGTCCCTCCGTTGAGCAGGAGAGCGGCCCGGGATGGAGCAGATTGCCATGAGCACCGAGCCGGAAACCCTTCCCCCCCTTGCCCGGAATCAAGGCGCGGCACGCGCCGCCGGGCAGCGGCCGACCGCCCGGACGGTCGGCCGCTGCCCTCGGTCGCGCCTTCGTGGTTGCTCCCGGGACTTCGGGTCGTCATCCTGCCCCCCGCGCCCGCCCGCGCCGCACAATTCCCCGGCAATCATGTTGCCAGACGCGGGCTTCGGGCGTAGAACCGGCCCATGATCCGGTTCTTCGACATGGATGATCGCGCGCGTCTGCCCTGGCGGTTCCACGGCGACACCCGTTGCGTGCCTGCGCGCCCCTGACGCCCGGCCTGTCGTCGAACCCCTGCGCGGCTCCGTGCCCGCACCCCCGAATTCCAGCCAGCAGCGAGAACCCGTGTCATGACCGCTCCGAGAACCCTCTACGACAAGATCTGGGACGATCACGTCGTCCATACGTCCGAAGACGGCACCTGCCTTCTCTATATCGACCGCCATCTGGTGCATGAGGTCACCAGCCCGCAGGCGTTCGAGGGGCTGCGCATGACCGGCCGCACGGTCCGCGCGCCCGAAAAGACCATCGCCGTGCCCGACCACAACGTGCCCACCACCTGGGACCGCGAGAAGGGCATCGACAACGAGGAAAGCCGGATCCAGGTCGAGGCGCTCGACAGGAACGCCAGGGACTTCGGCATCCACTACTACCCGGTGTCGGACATCCGGCAGGGGATCGTGCATATCATCGGCCCGGAACAGGGCTGGACCCAGCCCGGGATGACCATCGTCTGCGGCGACAGCCACACCGCGACCCACGGCGCCTTCGGCGCGCTGGCCCACGGGATCGGCACCTCGGAGGTCGAGCACGTCCTGGCCACCCAGACGCTGATTCAGAAGAAATCGAAGAACATGAAGGTCGAGATCACCGGCAAGCTGCCACCCTGGGTCACGGCCAAGGACATCACGCTTTCGGTGATCGGCGCGACCGGCACCGCGGGCGGCACCGGCCATGTCATCGAATACTGCGGCGAGGCGATCCGCGACCTGTCGATGGAAGGCCGCATGACCGTCTGCAACATGGCGATCGAAGGCGGCGCCCGCGCGGGCATCATCGCGCCCGACGAAAAGACGTATCAATACGTCAAGGGCCGCCCGCACGCCCCCAAGGGCGCAGCATGGGAGGCCGCGCTGGCCTACTGGAAGACGCTCCGGTCCGATCCCGGCGCGCATTACGACAAGGTGGTGACGATCCGGGCCGAGGACATCGCCCCCGTCGTCACCTGGGGCACCAGCCCCGAGGACGTGCTGCCGATCACCGGCATCGTGCCCGACCCCGAGTCCTTTACCGGCGGCAAGGTCGAGGCGGCGCGGCGCTCGCTCGACTACATGGGGCTGGAACCGGGCACCCGGCTTCAGGACGTCAAGGTCGATGCGGTGTTCATCGGCTCCTGCACCAACGGCCGGATCGAGGATCTGCGCGCCGCCGCCGGGGTGCTGAAGGGCCGCAAGCTGGCCGAGGGCGTGCGCGGCATGGTGGTGCCGGGCTCGGGCCTCGTGCGGCTTCAGGCCGAGGAAGAGGGACTCGACCAGGTGTTCAAGGACGCGGGATTCGAATGGCGCCTCGCGGGCTGCTCGATGTGTCTCGGCATGAACCCCGACCAGCTTGCGCCGGGCGAACGCTGCGCCGCGACCTCGAACCGCAACTTCGAGGGCCGCATGGGCCGCGGCGGCCGCACACACCTCATGTCCCCGGTGATGGCGGCGGCGGCGGCGGTCACCGGACGGCTGAACGACGTGCGCGAGCTGATGGCTGAAGAAACCGTGTGACCGGGGACGGCCCGGACCGGACGGGCTTCCGTGCGCACGCTTGACGTACGGGAGTCCGGCAAGGGTCCGGCAGGAGTCCGACGGCAATCACACCCTTCAAGGAAAACCGAGATGGAAAAGTTCACCACCCTCACCGGCATCGCGGCGCCCATGCCGCTCGTCAACATCGACACCGACATGATCATCCCCAAGCAGTTCCTCAAGACGATCAAGAGGACCGGGCTCGGGGTCAACCTGTTCGACGAGATGCGCTACACGCTCGAAGGCGAGGAGAAACCCGATTTCGTGCTGAACCAGCCCGCGTATCGCGAGGCGCAGATCCTCGTCGCGGGCGACAATTTCGGCTGCGGCTCCTCGCGCGAACACGCGCCATGGGCGCTGCTCGACTTCGGCATCCGCTGCGTGATCTCCACCAGTTTCGCCGATATCTTCTACAACAACTGCTTCAAGAACGGCATCCTGCCGGTGGTCCTGCCGCAGGAGGCGGTGGAGGTGCTGATGGAAGATGCGAAGAAAGGCGCCAACGCCCGCATGACCATCGATCTTGAGGCCCAGACCGTCACCGCCTCGGACGGGCAGAGCTTTTCCTTCGAGGTCGATCCGTTCAAGAAACACTGTCTTCTCAACGGGCTGGACGATATCGGCCTGACGCTGGAGAAGGCCGCCGCCATCGACGGCTTCGAACAAAAGGCCCAGACCCTGCGGCCCTGGCTCTGACGCCCGCCCGATCCGGCGGACAGCCACTACATCTTGCGGGCAAGGGGGAAACTGCCCCCCGTATAAGGGGCCGACGCCACGTCGGCCCCTTTTTCAACCCCGAATTGATGCAAAGTGGCGACACTATCTCCCTGAAATAGCCACAAAAATCGTGTTCTCTCAGGGAGATTGTTGCGGGGCGGGCGGAAAGAAGGCAAAAGTTGGGCAATAATGAGGCAACCAACCGCTTGACGCGGAAACCGGCAGGCAACTGGGGCAGGCATGTGCCTTCCCCGGCAAGAATCGGGGAATATCGGGCAGTGGTCTCTCGCATGACAGGTGCGCTGGTGCGTGCCGTGCTGATGGCGATTCTGGTCGCCACGCCCTCGATGCTGCTGCCCGAGGTCGGCAGCGACATCAAGCAGGTCACGGCGCTGATCGCGCTGTTCCTCGGCGCGCTGGTGTTTGTCGAATATTCCTCGACCTATCCGGGACTGGTGGAGTTCCGCCACGCCCCCCCCTTCAACCGCATCCGCTTTCTGTCGCTGTTCCTGACGGTGTTCCTGCTGGCCGCGATCCTGCGCGGTCAGGCCGAACCGACCACGCTCACCCGCCTGTTCGAGGCCACGGGGGCGATCATCGGCCAGACCATCGACTTTCCCTACAGCCCGGTGCGGCTGATGACGCTGATCCTGCCCGAAGGCACCGATCCCGCCCATGTGGCGATGATCCGCACCGCGGCGGGGGTAAGCTATCTGGTCTCGCTGCTCGGGCTTGCGATCTTCGTGCTGATCCAGCGCGCGGGCCTCTGGCCCAGCCGGCATGCGGCGTTCAACGTCTGGGTCAACCTGCCCACCTTCGACCCGACCGTGGGCGGCGACGTGGTGCACCGGCTCGAACGTGATGCGCGCTTTAACATTGCGTTAGGGTTTTTGCTGCCATTCCTAGTTCCGGCGGTGGTCAAGGCGGCGGCGGACGGATTCGGTCCCGTCACGCTGGAATCGCCGCAGGTGATGATCTGGACGATGGCAGCATGGGCGTTCCTACCGGCAAGCCTGTTCATGCGCGGGATCGCGATGGGCCGCATTGCAGAAATGATCCGCGCCAAGCGGCGGCAGATCGAACTAGCCGGCGACGAAGCCTACGCACCCGTCTGACGGTATTCTCCCGTCTGGTCGCGCTTCTGCCCGGGCTGTTCTGCGCGGCCCCCGCGATGGCGGAGCCGCTGCGCATCGCCACCTTCGGCACCGACCTGTCGCGCGACGGCCCCGGCCTCTTGCTGCGCGACATCCTTTCGGGGCACGACGATCAGGTTGCGGCGGTGGTCGCGGTGCTGGCCGAGGCGCGGGCCGATGTGCTTCTCCTGACCGGGATCGACTACGACCATGGCCTTGCCGCACTGGGCGCGCTGGCCGACCTGCTGGAGGTCAAGGGGCTCGACTACCCGCACCGATTCGCGCTGCGGCCGAACCGGGGGATGCAGACCGGGCTCGACCTTGACGGCGACGGGCGGCGCGGCGGGCCGGACGACGCGCAGGGCTTCGGCCGTTTTGCCGGGGCGGGCGGCATGGCGGTGCTGTCGCGCCTGCCGGTGATGGCGCAGGAGGCACGGGATTTCTCGGGTTTTCTGTGGCGCGACCTGCCGGGGGCGCTGCTGCCCGATGTGCCCGCCGAAGCGCGGGCGGTGCAGCGCCTCTCCACCACCGGCCATTGGGAGGTGCCGCTGCGCCTGCCCGGTGGCGGCAGCCTGCGGCTGCTGGCATGGCACGCCGCGCCCCCGGTATTCGGTTTGGCTGAGCGCAACGCGCGGCGCAACCATGACGAGACCGCCTTCTGGCTGCGGTTCCTGTCCGGGGAACTGCCGATCCCTCCGCCCGGGGCCCCCTTCGTGCTGCTGGGCAACGCCAATCTCGACCCCGAGGACGGCGACGGGATGCGCAGGGCGATCCGGGCCTTGCTGGCCCACCCCACGCTGCAAGACCCCCGGCCCGGGGGCGCGGGCGGCATGGCCGCGCCCGATGCGGATCACCGGGGCGATCCGGCGCTCGACACCGCGGCGCATCGGGCGGGCAACCTGCGGGTGACCTATGTTCTGCCCTCGGCCGGTCTCACGATAGCGGATACGGGCGTGCTCTGGCCCGCGCCGGGCGACCCGCTGGCAGAGACCGCCGCCACCGCCTCGCGCCACCGGCTGGTCTGGGTCGATCTTCTGCCGCCGTGAACGGGCAGCACGACGGAGTGCAAGGCGGTCCCGTAGGGTGCCGCTTCAGCGCACCGCCCCCGTGCCCGGGATCGCCGGTCGCAGCCCGGCGGGCGCTGCTCCATGTCGCGACGGATGTGCCCGGTTGACCTTTCATCCCGCCCCGGCTAGCCCCGCGCCATGGCACGCGCTCCGCTTCTGCAACTTTCCGGCATCTCGCTGACCTTCGGCGGCGATCCGGTGTTTTCCGGCCTCGACCTCGCGATCCAGCCCGGCGATCGGCTGGCGCTGGTGGGCCGCAACGGTTCGGGCAAATCGACGCTGATGAAGGTGATGGCCGGGCTGGTCGAGCCCGACGCGGGCACCGTCTCGGCCGCGCCGGGCATCCGCGCGGGCTATATGGAGCAGGATCCGGACCTTTCGGGTTACGCCACCCTGGGCGATTTCGCCACCGCCGGGCTGGCCGAGGGCGAGGGCTGGCGAGTGGCCGCCGCCGCCGAGGGGCTGGGCTTCGATCCCGACACGCCGACCGCCACCGCCTCGGGCGGGGAACGCAGGCGGGCGGCGCTGGCGCGGCTGATGGCCGAGGCGCCGGAGCTGATGCTCTTGGACGAGCCGACCAACCACCTCGACATCCAGGCCATCGAGTGGCTGGAGGCCGAGTTGCGCGACACCCGCGCCGCCTTCGTGCTGATCAGCCACGACCGCGCCTTCCTGCGCGCGCTCAGCCGCGCCACGCTGTGGATCGACCGCGGCCGGGTGCGCCGCCGCGACGCGGGCTTCGACGGGTTCGAGGAGTGGCGCGAGACCGTCTGGGCCGAGGAGGACGAGGCCCGCCACAAGCTTGACCGCAAGATCAAGGCCGAGGCCCGCTGGGCGGTCGAGGGCATATCGGCCCGGCGCAAGCGCAACCAGGGGCGGCTGCGGGCGCTGGCGGCGATGCGGGCCGAACGCGCGGCGCAAATCCGCAGGCAGGGCACGGCGGCGCTGGCGCTGGACGCGGGCGCGCAGTCGGGCAAGCGGGTGATCGAGGCCGAGCGGATCAGCAAGAGTTTCGGCGACCGCACCGTGATCCGCGACGTGAGCCTGCGGGTGGCGCGCGGCGACCGCATCGCCTTCGTCGGGCCGAACGGCGCGGGCAAGACCACACTGGTGAACCTGCTGACCGGCGCGCTCGAACCCGACAGCGGCAGCGTCACGCTGGGCACCAACCTCCAGATCGCGGTGTTCGACCAGAGCCGGGCCCGGCTCGACGGGGATGCCAGCCTCTGGGAGAACCTGACCGGCGATCCCTTGATGCAGGTTGCGGGCGCGGCCGATCAGGTGATGGTGCGCGGCCGACCCCGGCATGTGGTCGGCTACCTCAAGGACTTCCTGTTCGACGAGGCGCAGGCCCGTGCCCCGGTCCGCTCGCTCTCGGGCGGGGAAAAGGCACGGCTCCTGCTGGCGAAGATCATGGCGCAGGACTCCAACCTGCTGGTGCTCGATGAACCCACCAACGATCTCGATGTCGAGACGCTGGACCTGTTGCAGGACGTGATCGGCGACTATGACGGCACCGTGCTGCTGGTCAGCCACGACCGCGATTTCATCGACCGGGTGGCGACGGCCACGGTGGTGCTGGAACCGGACGGCCGCGCCACGCTTTACGCCGGGGGCTGGAGCGATGCCCGCGCCCAGCGGGGGACAGCGCCGGTCGCGACGGAGAGGCCCGCGAAACCCGCGAAGCCAGAGGCGAAACCTGCCCCGAAACCGGAGAAGACATCCGCCGGGGGGCTGAGCTTCACCGAGAAACACCGGCTCGACACCCTGCCCGCGCTGATCGAAAAGCTCGAATCCGAGATCGTGAAACTCTCCGCCCTGCTCGCCGACCCCGACCTTTACACGCGCGAGCCGGTCAAGTTCCGCAAGGCGACCGAGGCGCTGGCCGAACGGCAGGCGGCACTGGGCGCGGCGGAGGAGGAATGGCTGATGCTGGCGGAAAGGGCGGGCTGAAGCGCCACCTTCGCCCGGAATCAAGGTCCGTCATGCGCCGCCGGGCACGGGGGTGGATGTTCCGGACTGGGCGCTTCGGGCGAAAGGTTCGTTCCTGACCGCCCTGCCCCGACCCACTGGCGCCGATTGGATTTACATTATTTTCAGCGCATTACACAAGAAAGCTTATGCAGGGCGCGAAGTCGGCGCGGCAGGCGCCGCGCCCCGCAGGACACCCCTCGCGGCGCGTCACCCCCGCAGCACCGAGCGCCCGGCATATTCGGCGGTCTCGCCCAGCAGTTCCTCGATCCGGATCAGCTGGTTGTATTTCGCCAGCCGGTCCGAGCGCGCCAGCGATCCGGTCTTGATCTGGCCGCAGTTGGTGGCCACCGCAAGGTCGGCGATGGTCGAATCCTCGGTCTCGCCGGAACGGTGGCTCATGACGCTGGTGTAGCCCGCGCGGGTCGCCATCGCCACGGCGTCGAGCGTCTCGGTCAGGGTGCCGATCTGGTTGACCTTGACCAGAAGCGAATTGGCGCAGCCCTTGGCGATCCCCTCGGCCAGCCGGGCCGGGTTGGTCACGAACAGGTCGTCGCCCACCAGCTGCACCTGCCCGCCCAGCCGTTCGGTCAGCAGCTTCCAGCCCTCCCAGTCGTCCTCGGCGCAGCCGTCCTCGATCGACAGGATCGGGTAGTCGGCGCAGAGCGCGGCGAGGTAATCGACATTCCCGGCGGGCGTCAGCCGCAGCCCCTCGCCATCCAGCACATAGGCGCCCTCGCGGAAATATTCGGTCGCCGCGCAGTCGAGCGCCAGCATGATATCGCTGCCGGGCGCATAGCCCGCCTTCTCGATCGAGCGCATGATGAAGTCGAGCGCGTCGCGGGTGGAGCGCAGGTTCGGCGCGAAGCCGCCCTCGTCGCCCACGCCGGTGGCATGACCCGACGCGATCAGCTCGCGCCGCAGGGTGTGAAAGATCTCGGCGCCGATCCGCACGGCCTCCACGATACTGTCGGCCGCGACCGGCATGATCATGAATTCCTGGATGTCGATCGGGTTGTCGGCATGCTCGCCGCCGTTGATGATGTTCATCATCGGCACCGGCAGCACGCGGGCATTGGTGCCACCCACGTAGCGGTAAAGCGACTGGCCGGTCGCCTCGGCCGCCGCCTTCGCGACCGCGAGCGACACGCCGAGGATGGCGTTCGCCCCCAGCCGCCCCTTGTTCGGCGTGCCGTCGATCTCGATCATCGCCCGGTCGATGGCGATCTGGTCGGTGGCGTCCGCCCCGTCGAGCGCGTCGGCCAGTTCCCCGTTCACCGCCTCGACCGCGGCCAGCACCCCCTTGCCGCCATAGCGCGCCGGGTCGCCGTCGCGCCGCTCCACCGCCTCATGCGCGCCCGTGGAGGCGCCCGAGGGCACCGCGGCACGGCCGAGCGAGCCATCCTCAAGCGTCACATCGACTTCGATGGTGGGGTTGCCGCGGCTGTCGAGAATCTCGCGGGCGCGGATGTCGATGATGTCGGTCATTACCTGTCCTTCCGGTTGCGGTCGGCGCGCACGCCGTAGAGTTCGAGCCGGTGGCCCTTGAGCCGATAGCCGAGCCGGGCGGCGATCTTCTCCTGCAACGCCTCGATCTCGGGATCGCAGAATTCGATCACCTCGCCGGTGGTCATGTCGATGAGATGGTCGTGGTGGTCGCGCTCGGCATCCTCGTAGCGGGCGCGGCCGTCGCCGAATTCCAGCCGTTCCAGTATCCCCGCCTCCTCGAACAGCTTGACGGTGCGATAGACGGTGGCGATGGAGATCTTCGGGTCGATGGCGCTGGCGCGGGCGTAAAGCTCCTCGACATCCGGGTGATCGTCGGCATCGCCGATCACCCGCGCCACGGTGCGGCGCTGGTCGGTCATGCGCAGGCCCCGGGCCTCGCAACGGGCGATGATGCTGTCGGACATCGGATCTCGGCGTCGGGCTTTCCGGCCATCGGGTGGCCTGTCGGGTCTGGCCGGGGTTTACGGGATTCGCGCGCGGGGGGGAAGTCCCCCGGGTGGGCCGCCGTGCGCGCGCCCTCCCCCGCCCCTTGGCGCGGGCTGTCCCTCATGTCACAAGGCGGCATGGAACTGTGGATCTGGGTCACGATCGCCGCCGCCGGGGTGCAGACGCTGCGCTTCATGCTGCAACGGCGGCTGAAGGCGCTCGGGCTTTCGACCGGGGGCGCCACGTTTTCGCGCTTTGTCTTCGCCGCGCCCATCGCCGGGGCGGCGGCGGTGCTGCTGCTCATGGCCGAGGGTCAGGGGGCACCTGCCCTGTCGGCCCGGTTCTGGACCTTCGCCGTCGCGGGCGGCATCTGCCAGATCGTCGCCACCTTCTGCACCGTCGCGCTGTTTTCCGAGCGCAGCTTCGCCGTCGGCATCGCCTTCACCAAGACCGAGACGGTACAGGTCGCGGGCTTCTCGGCGCTCATTCTCGGCGAGGCGGTCTCGGCCCCCGGCCTCGTGGCGATCCTGATCGGGGTGGCGGGCCTCGTGATGCTGTCGCCGCCGCCCGCCGGGCAGGCGGGGCGGTTCTTCGGCCGGGCCATGGTGCTGGGCATCCTCGCGGGCGGGTTCTTCGGGCTGTCGGCGGTGGGCTACCGCGGCGCGACCGAGGCGCTGGCGCTCGACGGCGCGCTGTTGCGCGCGGTGATGGCGCTGGCCTGTGTCACCGCCTTCCAGACGGGCGCCATGGCGCTGTGGCTGATGTGGCGCGAGCCGGGCGAGGTCGCCCGCGTCGCCCGCGCCTGGCGGGCAACCGCGCTGGTGGGCGTGACCGGGGTGCTTGGCTCGGCCGGGTGGTTCACCGCCTTCGCGCTCCAGAACGCCGCCTATGTGCGGGCACTGGGACAGGTGGAACTGATCTTCGGCGTGCTGGTCTCCGCCCTTGTCCTGCGCGAGCGGGTAAGCGGGCGCGAGGTGGCGGGCATGGCGGTGCTGGCCGTCTCGATCGCCATGATCGTGCTGGTGGCGTAGGGAAGGCCGCTGCCCCCCGCACAACAGAGGGCAGCGGTCGGCCGCGGGGGGGGCCGCTGCAACGCTTGTGGTCCGGCAGTTCATGGTGCCGGGCATCCCTCGCTCAGAGCCTGCCGCGACGTTGCAGGAGCGGCCGCCGTCGTGCCGAAGGCACGCCTCCGGCGTGACCGGGCGGTCGGCCGCTGCCCGGGCCGCTGACGCGGCTGTTCCGGGCAAGGGAAAGGGGGCTGGTCCGGCGCGCCGCCCTCCCGGCCAACCAACACGATTCACCGACACCCCCGGGATTTCCCAACCGCTCCCGTCACTTACCTTCCCCGGCGCCACCTCGCGCGACAGGATCACCCCAACCGCACGATTCAACCAGAGCGAATTTTCCTACAAATCGACACAATCCGCCCGCAATCGCGGCACAGTTCGCGGTCATCCTTGCCGAAAGACAGGCAGGAGGTTGTGCCATGCATGACGCGAATGACTGTACGATTGCCTCGCTGTTGTTTGCGACCCCGCCCATTCTCAATTTCGCCCGGATCGTGGGCGAACTTGACGCGAAACTCGGACAATATCCGCATGACCGGCGGTCGGTCAGCTGGGATCTCGACGATATCGCCCTGTTCGACGTGGACGGCGCCCGGCTGGCGCTCGGCTGGGCCGACGGGCTGCCGGGGGCATGGGGGGCCTGCCTGACGGTGGCGGTCAGCCCGGGACGGCCCGACAACGGCACCGACCGGCTGGCCGGGCGGCGGCGCGCGGTCTGCCAGATGATCGCCGAACGGATCGCCCGGCGCTACCCGCCCGACGCGCTGATCTGGCATCAGGGCAACGGCATGGTGACCTCGGACACCATCGACGAGATGGTGGAAGCCTGCATCCTGCTGTCGCAGGGAACCGAGGCCCAGGCCGCCGAAGTGGCCGCCGAAGAAGGCGGGCCCGACGAGGATGCGGCCGAGGCACTGGCACAGGCCGTGGCCGCGAAGACGGCGAAAGCAGGCCGGGACGCGGCCGAACTGCTCGCCCCGCTGGGCGATATCCGCGCCGATGTGGAGGCGATCGACCGCGCGGTGGCCGAGGCGCTGGCGGCGCGCATGGCCGAACCCGGCCCCAATGCCGCGACAGCGGCCCGGCCCCGGAAAGCCGCGCGCAGGGCCGCAGCCGCAGCGGCATCCAGACCGGCATCCAGAGCGGCACCCGAACCGAAACCCGCCTCCGAACCCGCCGACGGCACCGCGACCGAACCGCCGCTGTTCAGCGCCCGCCCGCGCGCGGCCCAGCACGCTGCCCGCACCCGGCTGGCCTCCGAGGTGGACCTTGCCGCGATGGACCGGCTGATGGAGCGGATGGAGGCCGAACTGGCCGTGACCCCGGACCGCCGCGTGCGCCTTGCCCCGCGCCCGGTCCGGCCCGAGGGCGTCGCCGCTGACCGCCCCGCCCCGCCCGATTGGGCGCGGCTTGAACCCGCCAACACCACTCCCGACCTGCCGCCGCCGCTGCACGATCAGGCCGCACGCATCCGCGCCGCGCTCTATCAGCCACGACAGGCGGGTGGCGAAGAGGCGGGGGACGACGATCGGCCATCGATCCCGATGCGCCTCGCCGTCGGCACCATGAGCGGGGTTCTGCTGCTGGCCGTGGCGCCGGTGGGCGGCGCGGTCCTGACCTACAACGCGCTGCACGGGGCGGATTTCAAGGTGACCGCAAGGGCGGTCGCACTGACCGGCGCGGCACTGGCCTTTTTCCAAAGCGGCTACGGCCAGGCGCTGATCAACGCGGTGGTCTGACCCCCCGCCCCCTCCCGGCGGGACCATCGGCGGGGATATTTCCGCCACGGTGAAGCACACAGGGCAACCTCCCATGCTTCGCCTTGAAGGAAATATCCCCGCCGAACGGGGACCGTTTCAGCCGCGAACGGGCGCCCCGGATCGCCGCGCCCCGGCCCGGTCGCACCCCCCGGTCGCCCCCGCCGACCCGAAACGTCACACCGACAGCCGCATCCCCTGCGTGCCGCGTTCGCGGTAGGGGGTGGTGTTGTATTGCGCCCGGTAGCATTTCGAGAAATGCGAGGGCGAGGCGAAGCCGCAGGCCAGCGCCACGTTGATCACGCTCATGTCGGTCTGCATCAAGAGGTTGCGCGCCTTCGACAGCCGCAACTCCATGTAATACCGCTTGGGCGAGCGGTTGAGATAGCGGCGGAACAGCCGTTCCAGTTGCCGGGTGGACATGCCCACGTCGCGGGCCAGGTCGGAGGGGCTGATCGGCTCCTCGATATTCGCCTCCATCATCTGGATCACCTGGCTCAGCTTGGGGTGGCGCACGCCGATCCTTGTCGGGATCGACAGGCGCTGGGTGTCCTGATCGGTGCGGATCGCCGAATAGATCAGCTGGTCGGCCACGGCGCTGGCCAGTTCCTCGCCGTGGTCGATGGCAATCAGCTTGAGCAGCAGGTCGATGGACGAGGTGCCGCCCGCGGTGGACATCCGGTTGCCGTCGATCACGAAGACCGATTTGGTCAGCCGGACCTCCTCGAACTCCTCGTTGAAACCGTCCTGGTTTTCCCAGTGGATCGTCGCCCGCCTGCCGTCCAGCAACCCGGCCCGCGCCAGCGCGAAGGCCCCGGTGCACAGCCCGCCGATCGCCACGCCCCGCCTCGCCTCGCGCCGCAGCCAGTTGAGGATCGGCCTGGTCACCGCCTCGCGCACGTCCATCCCGCCGCAGACCAGCAGCACATCGTCGCGCTCAAGCTCGGAAAGCCCCATGTCCAGCCGGAATGCCGCCCCGTTCGAGCAGGTGGCGAAACGCCCGTCCTCGCCCGCTAGCGCCCAGGCGTAAAGCGGCCGCCCCGCCATGCGGTTGGCGATGCGCAGCGGCTCGACCGCGCCCGCGAAGGACAGCAGGGTGAACTTTTCCAGCAGCAGGAACACGAAACGGCGCGGCCCCCCGCCCGCCGTCGTCTCCGCCCTGCGCTCCGCCTGTGCCATGATGCGACCTGCCCCTGATGCGACCTGACCGTGATGCGACCTGCCCGTGTCGTTTCCATACCACCAAAGCAACAGAATTGCCCGCCCCGCAAGGGGGGGCGGCAGGGAACCGCCCCCGCCTTGCCGGGAATTGAAGTTTGCAGTTCGCCTCCCACCTGCCTATAGAAGGCGACTTAGGGCCTTTCGTGTTTCGATCGATCGGAACACGGGCTCTGAACGATCGGTTTTCGCGTTTCCGAACCGGAAAAGTGCTGTCCACCTTTCCCGGAAACGCCCTGGCGGCACAGGCGGAGATATGGCCATGAGACAAGCCCCGACATCGGCCCCGAAACAGGCCCCCACCGGGGCGGCGGCACAGGGCTGGAACAAGGCCGGCTGGCGCGAAAAGCCCCGGGTGCAGATGCCCGACTACCCCGACCCGGCGGCGCTTGCGGCGGTCGAGGCCCGGCTTGGCCGATACCCGCCGCTGGTCTTCGCGGGCGAGGCGCGGCGGCTCCGGCGCGCGCTGGGCGAGGCGGCCGAGGGGCGGGCCTTCCTGCTTCAGGGCGGCGACTGCGCCGAAAGCTTCGCCGAGTTTTCCGCCGACAACATCCGCGACACCTTCCGGGTGATGCTGCAAATGGCGGTGGTGCTGACCTACGGCGCCAAGGTGCCGGTGGTGAAGGTCGGCCGGATGGCGGGCCAGTTCGCCAAGCCGCGCTCGGCGGGGATGGAGACCATGGACGGGCAGGAACTGCCCAGCTACCGCGGCGACATCATCAACGGTTTCGACTTCACCGCCGAGGCGCGGGTGCCCGATCCGCAGCGGATGCTGCAAGCCTATACCCAGGCGGCGGCGACGCTGAACCTGCTGCGTGCCTTCTCCACCGGCGGTTTCGCCGATATCCACCGGGTCCACAGCTGGACGCTGGGTTTCGCCGAGCAGGACAAGGCCGACCGCTACCGGGAACTGTCGAACCGCATCTCGGACGCGCTCGACTTCATGACCGCGGCCGGGGTGAACGGCGAGACCTCGCATTCGCTCTCGACGGTCGAGTTCTACACCAGCCACGAGGCGCTGCTGCTGGAATACGAAGAGGCGCTGTGCCGGATCGACTCGACCACCGGCCTGCCGGTGGCGGGGTCGGGGCACATGATCTGGATCGGCGACCGCACCCGGCAGCCCGACGGCGCGCATGTGGAGTTCTGCCGCGGCGTGCAGAACCCGATCGGGCTCAAGTGCGGGCCGTCGATCTCGGCGGGCGACCTCAAGCGGCTCATTGAGTTGCTGAACCCGGAAAACGAGGCCGGGCGGCTGACGCTGATCGCGCGCTTCGGCGCCGGGACGGTGGGCGACCACCTGCCGCGGCTCATTCGCGCAGTCGAGGAGATGGGGGCGAAGGTGCTCTGGTCCTGCGATCCGATGCACGGCAACACGATCAAGTCGGCGACCGGCTACAAGACCCGGCCCTTCGATTCGGTGCTGCGCGAGGTGCGCGAGTTCTTCGCGGTCCACAAGGCCGAAGGGACCGTGCCCGGCGGCGTGCATTTCGAGATGACCGGGCAGGACGTGACCGAATGCACCGGCGGGCTGCGGGCCGTCAGCGACGAAAACCTGTCCGACCGCTATCACACCGCCTGCGACCCGCGGCTCAACGCCTCGCAGGCGCTGGAACTGGCGTTCCTGGTGGCCGAGGAACTCTCGGCCCAGCGCCAGGCGGCGCAGGCGGCGGCGGGGTGATCCGGGCGGCGGGGGCTACCCCCGCCGCACCCGCAACCGCGCGGCGGCAAGCGACAGGGCGACCGAGGCCAGAACGCAGCCGGTGAACAGGTAAAGCCCCCAGCCGAGCGTGATCGTGCCGCCCTGGATGCCCTGGAACAGCGCGATATAGACCGCGATCAGGAACACGTCGGCCATGGCCAGCCGCCCGATCAGGTAAAGCACCCCGTGCAGCCGCGGCGACATCAGCCGCAGCAGGATCAGCGCGAGGCCCAGCACCTTGATGGTAGGGGCGACGATGGCGAGGAAGGTCAGCACCAGCGCCAGCACGGCGTCCTGCGCCCAGACCGATTGCAGGGTGGAGATCACCGAAAGGTCGCTGCCCTCGGCCCAGAACCGCAGCGTCACCCTGACCGTCATCAGGGGCGCGAACCACGCAACCGGGAACAGCACCATCAGCGCGCCGCTGGCGAAAAGCAGGAACAGGCGAAGCCGGGCGGGCGGCATGGGGCCTCCATGGACGGGTGTTCAGGCTATTCCACCGCGCCCGCCCGCCGTCAACCTCGGCACGGCGGTGCGTTGCCGCGACGGCGGCACGGGACGTCGGGCGCGCAAGGGGGCCTTCTGCCCCCTCTTGCGCCTGACGGCGCAATTCACCCCCGAGAGTATTTCCGGCAAGATGAAGCAGTTAAGAGCAGGTCTTCATCTTCACCGTGAAAGAAACGTCCCCGGCGGAGGCGGCGTCTCGGGAACCTTCCAGTGGAAGCCTTTCCTGACGCGGCTCACCCCCGTGGCTGGGCGCGTTCGACCAGACGGGCAAGGAAGCTTGCCCCGATCGGGGCGGCGGCGTCGTTGAAGTCGAACTCCGGGTGGTGCAGCCCGGCGCCGGGGCCGGTGCCGAGAAACAGGTAGGCGCCCGGCCGGGCCTCCAGCATGTAGGAGAAATCCTCGGCCCCCATCTCGCGCGCCGCCTGCGCATCGACCAGCGCCGGGCCGGAGATCTCGCCCGCCACCTCGGCGGCGAAGGCGGTCTCGTCGGGGTGGTTCACCGTGGGCGGATAGCCGCGCTCGTAATCCACCTCGGCCGTGACACCGAAGGCCGCCGCCTGCCCGGCGACGATCTCGCGGAACCGCCGCTCGGCCAGATCGCGCAACTCGGGCGTGAAGCTGCGGATCGTCGCCGCGAACCGGGCGGTTTCGGGGATGATGTTCGTGGCGCTCCCCGCCTCGATCTGCGTCACCGACACCACCAGCGAATCGAGGGGCGGCGCGTTGCGGCTGACGATGGTCTGAAGCGCGCCGACCATGCCGACCAGCGCCACCACCGGGTCGGCGGTCTCATGCGGGTTGGCCCCGTGCCCGCCCTTGCCGGTGATCCGCACCCAGGCGGTATCGACGGCGGCAAGGAACGGCCCCGGCACGGTGTTGAAACGGCCGAACTCCACGTTCGGCGCATTGTGGATGCCGTAGACCTGCGCAATGCCGAACCGCTCCATCACGCCTTCGCGCACCATGGCCTCACCACCGCCGCCGTCTTCCTCGGCGGGCTGGAACATGAGCGCCACCCGCCCGGCGAAGTTGCGGGTCTCGGCCAGGTATTTCGCCGCGCCCAGAAGCATGGTGGTATGGCCGTCATGGCCGCAGGCGTGCATCCGCCCCGGCACGGTCGAGGCATGGGCGGCCCCGGTCGCCTCGGTGATCGGCAGCGCATCCATGTCGGCCCGCAGCCCGATGGTCGGCCCCTCGCCCTTCCCCTCGATGATCGCCACCAGCCCGGTCCGCGCGATCCCCTCGTGAATCGCATCGACCCCGAACTCGCGCAGCCGCGCCGCGACGAAACCCGCGGTCACGTGACAGTCGAACCCCAGTTCGGGGTGCATGTGCAGATGCCGCCGCCATTCGGTCATCTCTTCGGCATAACCGGCGATCCGGTTCAGAACGGGCATGGCTGGACTCCCTGTCGCGCGCGCGGATAGATCGGGGGCACTCAACCCGAAAACGGAAGGCCCCGCAATGCCCCGTCTTTCCGGCCCCGAGGCGGGGCTTGCCGAACTGGTCGAGATCATGCGCCGCTTGCGCGACCCCGAGACCGGCTGCCCCTGGGACATCGTGCAGGATTTCGACACGATCGCCCCCTATACGCTGGAGGAGGCGCATGAGGTCGCCGACGCCATCGCCCGGCGCGACTGGCCGGGGCTGCGCGACGAGTTGGGCGACCTGCTGTTGCAGGTGGTCTATCACGCCCGCATGGCCGAGGAAGCGGGGCATTTCGCGCTCCCGGACGTGATCGGTGCGATCTGCGACAAGATGGTGGCGCGGCATCCGCATGTGTTCGGCGCGGAAAGCCGCGACAAGACGCCCGAGCAGCAGACCGCCGACTGGGAGGCGATCAAGGCGGCCGAGCGCGGCCGGGCGGGCGTGCTGGACGGCGTGGCGCTGGCGCTTCCGGCGCTCACGCGGGCGGTGAAATTGCAGAAACGCGCGGCGCGGGTGGGCTTCGACTGGCCGGATATGGGCGGGGTGCTGGACAAGATCGCCGAGGAGGCGCGCGAACTGGCCGAGGCCCGCGACACCCTGTCGCCCGAGGCCCAGGCCGAGGAATTCGGCGACCTGATCTTCGTCATGGCCAACCTCGCCAGACGCCTGAACATCGACCCCGAGGCGGCGCTGCGCGGCGCCAACGCCAAATTCACCCGGCGCTTCGGCCGGATCGAGACGCTGCTGGAGGCCCGGGGCAAGACCCCCGCCGACAGCGACCTGGCCGAGATGGATGCGCTGTGGGACCGGGCCAAGGCCGAGGAACGCCAAGTCTGAGCAAAATGTTCAGGATTGACCCAAGGGAAAAAGTCAGGGTAAGGCGGGTGCTGAAGTCCGACAAAAGGAGTCAGCCATGACCGCCCGTTCCGTCCTTCTCGCCTCCTGCATCGCGGCCGTTGCCGCCCCGGCGCTGGCCGATGAGGTCAACGTCTACACCACCCGTCAGGCTTTCCTGATCGAGCCGGTGATGGAAGCCTTCACCGCCGAGACCGGGATCAGTGTCAACCTGGCCTATATCGACCAGGGGCTGGTGGAGCGGCTGCGCTCGGAAGGGGCGCGCTCGCCCGCCGACCTGGTGATGACGGTGGACATCGCCAACCTCCAGCAGATCGTCGAGGCCGACGTGCTCCAGCCCGTGGACAGCGCGGCGATGAAGGAGGCGGTGCCCGCGCATCTGCGCAGCCCGGACGACCTCTGGTATGCGCTGACCACCCGCGCCCGGGTCGCCTTCGCCCACAAGGAGCGGGTGGCCGAGGGCGAGATCACCACCTACGAGGATCTGGCGACCGAGAAGTGGCAGGGCCGGATCTGCACCCGCCCGGGGACGCACGCCTACAACCTCGCGCTGATGGCGGCGGTGATCGGCCACCACGGCGAGGAAGCGGCGAAGGCATGGGCCGAAGGGGTCAAGGCCAACCTGGCGAAGAAGCCCGAGGGCAACGACCGCGGCCAGGTGCGTTCGGTCTGGGCGGGCGAATGCGACATCGCACTGACCAACACCTATTACATGGGCGCGATGCTGGCCGAGGCCGACCAGAAGGAATGGGCGGAATCGGTGCGCATCGTGTTCCCGACCTTCGAGAACGGCGGCAGCCATGTGAACGTCTCGGGCGTGGCGATGACCAAATCCGCGCCGAACCGCGATGCGGCGCTCGCGCTGATGGAATTCCTGGTCTCGCCCGCGGCACAGGCGATCTACGCCGAGGTGAACTACGAATTCCCGGTGCGCGACGACGCGGCCCGCTCGGAACTGGTGGCAAGCTGGGGCGAGTTCACCCCCGACACGCTCGACCTGACCGAGGTGGGCAAGCTGCGTCCGGTCGCGCTGCGGATCATGGAGGAAGTGGGCTTCGACGACTGAGCCCCTTCGCCCGAAGGTTCGACCCCGCCCCCCGCCCGGTTCGCCCCGGCGGGGGTTTTCCGTCAGGGGGGCTCCCGCCCCCTTGTGGCGCGCTTTCGCGCGCGACAAGGCGTTGGGCCGGGCCGCGCGCTGACGCGCGCGGCGCCTCCGGCGGGAGTATTTTCGGCAAGATGAAGATGAAGAACTGCTTTTAATTACTTCATCTTGCCGAAAACACTCTCAGGGGTGAATTGCGCCGTCAGGCGCAAGAGGGGGCGGACAGCCCCCTTCCCGCTCAGCCCCCCAGCGCCGCCACTCCGGGCAGGGTCCGGCCTTCCATCCATTCGAGGAAAGCCCCGCCCGCGGTCGAGACATAGCTGAAATCCGCCGCCGCCCCGGCCCGGTTCAGCGCCGCGACGGTATCGCCGCCCCCCGCGACCGACACGAACCGCCCGGCCCGGGTCAGCGCCGCCGCATGGCGTGCCGCCGCATTGGTCGCCGCGTCGAAGGGTTCGATCTCGAAGGCGCCCAGCGGGCCGTTCCAGATCAGCGTGCGGCAGGTGTCGAACAGCGCCGCGATCCGGGCCACCGACTCGGGCCCGGCGTCGAGGATCATCGCATCCTCCGGGCAGTCACCGACGGCGACCACCTCATGCGGCGCGCCCGCACGGAACTCGCGCGCCACCACCAGATCGACGGGCAGATGCACGGTGCAGCCCGCCGCCTCGGCCCGGCCGAGAATCTCGCGCGCCGTCGCCGCCATCTCGTGTTCGGCCAGCGAGCGGCCCACCTCCACCCCCTGCGCCGCAAGGAAGGTGTTGGCCATGCCGCCGCCGATCACCAGATGCTCGACCTTGCCGGAAAGGTTGCCGAGCAGGTCGAGCTTGGTCGAGACCTTGGCGCCGCCGACCACCGCCGCCACCGGCCGGGCGGGGTTGCCGAGCGCCGCGTCGAGCGCGCGCAGTTCGGCCGCCATCAGCCGCCCGGCACAGGACGGCAGCAGCCGGGCGATCGCCTCGGTCGAGGCATGGGCGCGGTGCGCGGCGGAAAAGGCGTCGTTGACGTAGACATCGCCCAGCGCGGCGAACTCGGCCGCGAGGGCCGGATCGTTCTTCTCCTCGCCCGGGTGGAAGCGGGTGTTCTCCAGCAGCACCACATCGCCGCCGCCCTCAACCGCCGCGCGGGCGGCGGCGCCGACGCTGTCCTCGCCGAACACCACCCGGCGGCCCGGCAGCGCAGCCTGAAGCGCCGGGAGCACCTGCCCGAGGCTCATCTCCGGCACGACCTTACCCCTGGGCCGGCCGAAATGCGCCAGCAGGACCGGCCGCCCGCCCCGCGAAAGGATATGTTCGACCGTGGGGACGATCCGCTCGATCCGGGTCGCGTCGCTCACGCGGTCCCCCTCGACCGGCACGTTGATATCGACCCGCACCAGCACCCTGCGGCCCGCAAGCTCCATCTCGTCCAGCGTCTTCCAGCCCATGCGGCCCTCCCCTTCCGGCACACCGGCGCCGTTCTTCCCCCGTCGCGGGCCCCGCGTCAACCGATCACGCAGGTTTGCCCTTTCGTTCCAGCCCGCGCTCGCCTAGGGTCGCGCCCGGCAAATCGACCAAGGAGGACGGCGCAATGGCCGAGATCACCGACCCCGAAAACACCATCCTGATGGAACTGAAGGGCGGCACCGTCGTCATCCAGCTTCTGGCCGACGTGGCGCCTCAGCACGCCGAGCGGATGAAGACGCTGGCCCGCGCCGGGGCCTATGACAACGTGGTGTTCCACCGGGTGATCGAGGGCTTCATGGCCCAGACCGGCGACGTGTCGAACGGCAATGCGGAAAAGGATTTCGACCTGCGCCGGGCGGGGACCGGGGGGTCCGACCTGCCCGACCTGCCGGCCGAGTTCTCGAAACTGCCGCATGACCGCGGCACGCTGGGCGCGGCGCGGACCTCGAACCCGAATTCCGCGAACAGCCAGTTCTTCATCAACTTCAAGGACAACCACTTCCTGAACGGGCAATATACCGTCTACGGCCGGGTGATCTCGGGGATGGAACATGTGGATGCCATCGCCCGGGGCGAACCGCCCGCGAGCCCCGACCGGATGATCAGCGTGAAGGTGGCCTCCGATGCGTAAGCTGCTGGGCACCGCCGCCGCGGGCTGGCTTTCGCTCGCCGCGCCCGCGCTGGCCGCCGATCTGGTGATCGAGGTCGCGGGCGAGGCCGAGGGCCGGATCGTGATCGAGCTGTTCGAGGACGTGGCCCCCGGCCATGCCGAGCGGATCGCCACCCTGGCCGAACGCGGCGACTACGACGACGTGGTGTTCCACCGGGTGATCGACGGCTTCATGGCCCAGACCGGCGACGTGCAGCACGGCAAGGGCGGCGGCTCGGGCCGGGCAGGCACCGGGGGGTCGGACCTGCCGAACCTCGCCGCCGAATTCTCCGATCGGCCGTTCGAGCGCGGCACCGTCGGCATGGCGCGCTCCCAGCACCCGGATTCGGCGAACAGCCAGTTCTTCATCATGTTCGCCCCGGCCCCGCACCTGAACGGGCAATATACCGTGGTCGGACAGGTGACCGAGGGCATGGAGGTGGTGGACGCGATCCGCAAGGGCGACGCCGCCGCCAACGGCACGGTGAGCAACCCCGACCGGATGGTGCGGGTGACGGTGGAACGCTAGGCGCCCGGGGAGAGGGGCTCCTCCCGTTGGGCCGGGCGCGCCCTGCGGGCGCGTGGCGGTGGCCGGGGGGTGAAGTGCTTTCGCCTGCCGTGGCGCCCGGAACAGAGTTGGGGAGCCTCCGGCGGGGATATTTAGGGACAGAAGAAGATCAAAAAACTCTTAATGATCTTCATCTTGCCATAAACACTCTCGGGGGGTGAATTGGGCGCGTAGCGCACAAGAGGGGGGCAGACGGCCCCCCTTCCCCGCTCTCTGCCCGCCCGCACCGCCGGGACTCAGCCCAGCCGGTAGTTCGGGCTTTCGCGGGTGATCTGCACGTCGTGGACGTGGCTTTCGCGCAGCCCGGCGCCGGTGATGCGTACGAAACGGCAGTTGCTGCGCATCTCGGCGATGGTGCGGTTTCCGGTATAGCCCATCGCCGCGCGCAGCCCGCCCACAAGCTGGTGGATCACCGCCCCGGCCGAGCCCTTGTAGGGCACCTGGCCCTCGATTCCCTCGGGGACCAGCTTGTCCGAGGCGGCGTCCTTCTGGAAGTAGCGGTCGGCCGAGCCGCGCGCCATGGCGCCGAGGCTGCCCATGCCGCGGTAGCTCTTGAAGCTGCGGCCCTGGTAGAGGATCACCTCGCCCGGGCTCTCGTCCGTGCCGGCGATGGCCGAACCCACCATGGCGCAGCTTGCCCCGCCGGCGATCGCCTTGGCGAAATCGCCGGAATACTTGATGCCGCCGTCGGCGATCACCGGCACCTCGCCCGCCGCCGCGGCCGCGTCCATGATCGCGGTCAGTTGCGGCACGCCGACCCCGGCGACGATCCGGGTGGTGCAGATCGAGCCCGGGCCGATCCCGACCTTGACCGCATCGGCCCCGGCGTCGATCAGCGCCCGCGTGGCTTCCGCCGTGGCCACGTTGCCCGCCACCACCTGCACCGCGTTCGACAGCGCCTTGATGCGTTCAACCGCGCGGGCGACGCCCTCGGAATGGCCGTGGGCGGTGTCGATCACCACCATGTCGGCCCCGGCCTCGATCAGCGCCGCCGAACGTTCGAACCCCGCATCGCCCACGGTCGAGGCGGCGGCCACCCGCAGCCGCCCCAGCCCGTCCTTGCAGGCATTGGGGTTGAGCACCGCCTTCTGGGTATCCTTGAAGGTCAGCAACCCGGTCAGCTTGCCCAGCCCGTCGGTCACCAGCAGTTTCTCGATCCGCCGCGCCTTCATCAGGCTGATCGCCTGCTCGCGGTCCACCGGCTCGCGCAGCACGGCGAGGTTGTCGGCGGTCATCATCACCGAGACCGGCGTGCGGTCGTCCGAGGCGAAGCGCATGTCGCGGTTGGTGACGATCCCCAGCAGCCGCCCGCCCGCGTCCACCACCGGAAAGCCGGTGACGTTGTAGCGTTCCTGAAGCTCCTTGGCATCGGCCAGCGTCTGGTCGGGCCGCAGCGTGATCGGCGCATAGACGATGCCCGATTCGAACCGCTTGACCCGGCGGACCTCGCGCGCCTGAAGCTCGATATCGAGGTTGCGGTGGATCACCCCCATGCCGCCCGCCTGCGCCATGGCGATGGCCATGCGTCCCTCGGTCACCGTGTCCATCGCCGAGGAAAGCAGCGGGATGTTCAGCCGGATCGAGCGGGTGACATGGGTCGAGGTATCGGCATCGGCCGGAAGCACGTCGCTTGCCGCGGGGACAAGCAGAACGTCATCGAAGGTAAGCGCCTCGCGAATCTCCATGGGGCCTCCTTTAGGGGCGGGATGTGGGAGGGTTCGTTTGACGCTTCCCCTTTTCACGCCCCCGACCGAAACGCAAGCCTGAAAGGCAAGCCGGAAACCTGCGCCGGGTGGCGGTGCCATGGCTGCCAAGGCCGATGTATTGCGCAACAAAGGGCAGCGGCCGACCGCGGGGGGCCGCTGATACGGCTGTGGTCTGGCAGTTTATGGTGCCGATTATCCCGACGTATGTGCATGTCGAAACGTCGCAATAGCGGCCGTCCGGGGGGCGGTCGGCCGCTGCCCGGCGGCGCTTGCGCGCCTTGATTCCGGGCAAAAGAAAGACCGTCTGTTCCAAGCGGAGTGCTTCGGGCAAAAGTTGTGCTCCTCCCGGCTTGCCGATACGGCCAGCGGACACCGCAAACCGGATACCGGGGCCCCGGATGCCGCCAACCGGCCACCGGATGCCGCTTGCCGCCATTGCCCCCGGCACGGAAGGGCGTAGAAACGCGGAGGAAACGCCGGAGCCCGCCATGACCGCCACCCGCCCCCCCGCCGCCGGGCCGACGCCCGATAAAGCCCGCGATACCGGCCCCGATACCGGCCTCGATACTGGCCCCGACACCACCGACGCGCTGGTGATCTTCACCCCCTCGGGCAGGCGCGGCCGGGTCGCTGTCGGGACGCCGGTGCTGACCGCCGCGCGGCAACTCGGGGTCGATCTCGATTCGGTCTGCGGCGGGCGCGGCATCTGCTCGAAATGCCAGGTCACGCCGGGCTACGGCGCCTTCCCGAAACACGGCGTCACCGTGGCCGAAGGCGCGCTGGGCGAATGGAACGCGGTCGAACAGCGCTACAAGGACAAGCGCGGCATGATCGAGGGGCGGCGGCTGGGCTGCCAGGCGCGGATCATGGGCGATGTGGTGATCGACGTACCGCCGGAAAGCCAGGTCCACCGCCAGGTGATCCGCAAGTCGGCGACCGACCGGCCCATCGTCATGGACCCGGCGACGCGCCTTCTTTACGTCGAGGTCGCCGAGCCCGACATGCACGAACCCTCGGGCGATTTCGAGCGTCTTGCGCAGGCGCTGCACGCGCAATGGGACGTGGGCGAGGTGACGGCGGATCTCGACATCCTGCGCCGGTTGCAGCCGGTGCTGCGCAAGGGCGGGTGGCGGGTGACGGTCGTGCTCTACCGCGACCATCTGGACGGACCCGCGCGCATCCTCGACATCTTTCCGGGCTATGACGAGGGCGAGGTTCTGGGGCTTGCGGTCGATCTCGGCTCCACCACCATCGCGGCACATCTGACCGACCTGCGCGACGGGCGGGTGCGGGCCTCGGCGGGGATGATGAACCCGCAGATCCGCTTCGGCGAGGATCTGATGAGCCGGGTCTCCTACGCGATGATGAACCCCGGCGGCGACGTGGAGATGACGGGGGCGGTGCGCGGGGCACTCGACAGTCTCGCGCGGGAGGTGGCGGCGGAGGCCGGGGCCGACCCGGCGCGGATCTACGAGATCGCCCTCGTCTGCAACCCGGTGATGCACCACCTGCTCTTGGGGATCGACCCGGTGGAACTGGGGCAGGCGCCCTTCGCGCTGGCGCGGTCGGAAAGCCTGGCGCTCGCCGCGCGCGAGCTCGATCTTGACGCACTCAACCCCGCGGCGCGGGCCTATGTGCTGCCGTGCATCGCCGGGCATGTGGGGGCCGACGCCGCCGCCGTGGCCCTGTCCGAGGAACCCCACAACTCGGATGACATGATGCTGGTCGTCGATGTCGGCACCAATGCCGAACTGCTGCTTGGGAACCGGGAGCGGGTGCTGGCCTGTTCCTCGCCCACCGGGCCGGCCTTCGAGGGGGCGCAGATCAGCGCCGGGCAGCGCGCCGCGCCGGGCGCCATCGAGCGGGTCGAGATCGACCCCGCGACCAGGGAGCCCCGGTTCCGGGTGATCGGGGTCGAGGAATGGTCGGACGATCCCGGCTTTGCCGAGGCCGTGGCCGCCACCGGGATCACCGGCATCTGCGGTTCGGGCATCATCGAGGCGGTGGCCGAGATGCGCATGGCCGGGCTGCTGGATGCCTCGGGGCTGATCGGATCGGCGGAACAGACCGGCAGCGCGCGCTGCATCCCCGAGGGCCGCACCCATGCCTGGCTGCTGCATGATGACGGCGGGCGACGTATCTGCGTGACACAGGGCGATATCCGCGCGATCCAGCTTGCGAAATCGGCGCTTTACGCAGGGGCGCGGCTGTTGATGGACGAGATGGGGGTGGAACGGGTCGACCGGGTGGTGCTGGCGGGCGCGTTCGGCGCGCATATCTCGCCCAAACATGCGATGGTGCTGGGCATGATCCCCGATGCGGCGCTGGATCGCGTGACCTCGGCCGGGAACGCCGCCGGGACCGGCGCGCGGATCGCCCTGTGCAATGTCGCGGCGCGGGCGGAGATCGAGCGCGTCGTCCACCGTATCCACAAGGTCGAGACCGCGATCGCCCCCCGGTTCCAGGAGCATTTCGTGGCCGCGAACGCCATCCCGCACGCGACCGCCCCCTTCCCCGAACTCGCGCAGGTCGTCACCCTGCCCGAGGTCAGCTTCAACACCGGCGGCGGCGGGAGCGGAAGCGGGGGCGGCGGACGGCGGCGCAGGCGGAGCTGAGCGCCGGGACGGGGCGCAACGAAGAAGGGCAGGAAGCCGGGTCATGCCGGTTGCGGGCCGGGCAAGGGAGCAGTCGGGGATGGTGCGCTGAAGCGCACCCTACGGAGCACACCCGGCCGGTTAGGGCCTTGCCGTAGGGTGCGCTTCAGCGCACCCCCTTGCCCGGAACAGCCGCGTCAGCGGCCCGGGCAGCGGCCGACCGCTGCCCTCTGTTGTGCATCTGCGGTGGGGGGCAACCGCGCCTGCGCCCGCGGCCCGGCTATTCGCCCCGGACCGCCTTGGCAAGCGGCGCGAACAATTCGCCGTTCCCGGCGATGAGCGAGCCGGTTTCCAGCATGTCCGCGCCCTCCTCGATCGGGGCGACCATGCCGCCCGCCTCGCGCACCAGCAGGATGCCCGCGGCCACGTCCCAGGGGCTCAGCCCGCGTTCCCAGAAGCCGTCGAACCGCCCCGCCGCCACATAGGCCAGATCGAGCGCCGCCGCGCCCCAGCGGCGCATTCCGGCGCTGCCAGGCATCAGCCGGGCGATGTCGCGCAGGGTCTCGGGCAGGCCGGGGCGCGCGCCGAAGGGCACGCCGGTGGCAAACAGCGCCTCGTGCATGTAGCGCCGCCCCGAGACCCGCAGCCGCCGGTCGTTCATCCAGGCCCCGGCGCCCTTCTCGGCCACGAACATCTCGTCCTTCGCCGCGTCATAGACCACCGCCGCCACGATCTCGCGCTTGTGTTCGAGCGCGATCGACACCGCCCAGTGCGGCAGCCCGTGCAGGAAGTTGGTGGTGCCGTCCAGGGGATCGACGATCCAGCGCCGGGTCGGGTCCTCGCCCGGCGCGGCGCCGGTTTCCTCGCCCAGCCAGCCGTAGGTCGAGCGCCCGGCCATCAGTTCGGCGCGCACGATCCGCTCCGCCTCGCGGTCGGCGCGGGTGACGAAATCGCCCGGCCCCTTGGCCGAGACCTGAAGGTTCTCGACCTCGCGGAAATCCTTGACGAGGCTGCGCCCGGCCTTGCGCGCGGCCTTGATCATCAGGTTGAGGTTGGCGCTGCCTTGCATCGCGGGGCTCCTTGGCGGTCAGGCCGTGGCCTTACACGGGCGGGCGCGGGATGTGAAGGGCCGGAGTGGCGGGGCGAAGGCCCGCCCCTATTCCCGTTGCAGCTTGACCGGCACCGTGCGGCCGAGCCGCAGGACATGCGCCATGAACGGCAGCGCCGCGTCCTCGTCGCGGATCGCGGCGTAAAGGCGCTTGACCGGGCGGCCCTTCAGCGGCCGGGTCACGTAATCGGCGGAATATTTCACCTCGCGCAGCACCCAGTCGGGCAGCACCGACACGCCCCGGTCCGAGGCCACCAGCATCAGGATCACCGCCGTGAGCTCCACCTGCCGCACCGCGCGGGGCTCGACCTTGGCCGGGGTCAGCAGTTCGGTGAACACGTCGAGCCGGGCGCGTTCGACCGGATAGGTGATCAGGGTCTGGTCGCGGAAATCCCCGGCCGCGATCTCCTCTTTCTCCGCCAACGGGTTGGTGGCGGCGGCGATGAACACGGGCTCGTAGTCGAACAGCGGGTGGAAGGTGACGCCGGGCAGATCCTCGGGGTCCGAGGAGATCACCAGATCGACCTCTTCGCGCACCAGCGCGGGCAGCGCGCCGAAGGCGAGGCCGGGGCGGATATCGACATCGACCTCGGGCCAGGCGTGGCGGAACTGTTCCAGCACCGGGAACAGCCATTCGAAACAGGCGTGACATTCGATGGCGATATGCAGCCGCCCGGCCTTGCCGGAGCGCAGGCCCGCGAACTCCTCCTCCAGCGCCTCGATCTCGGGCAGGATGCGTTCGGCCAGTTTCAGCAGCCGCAGCCCCGCCGCCGAAAGCCGCAAGGGCTTGGAGCGGCGGGCGAACAGTTCCACCCCCGCCTGTTCCTCCAGCCCCTTGACCTGATGCGACAGCGCCGATTGCGTCATGTTCAGCATCTCGGCCGCGCGGGCCAGCCCCCCGGCCCGGTGGATCGCCCTTATCGTGCGCAGGTGGCGGAATTCGATGTGCATCTTGCGGTCGGCCTCATGTCCATCTTGAAGATTATGAATTTGTCTCAGGTTTCACGATCTGCGACAAGGGCGCAAAGGAGCCATACCATGTCCGCACCCCGCGTCTCGTTCGAATTCTTCCCGCCGCGCACGCTCGATGCGTCGTTCCGCCTGTGGGAGACGGTGCAGATGCTGGCGCCGCTGAAGCCCGGCTTCGTGTCGGTCACCTATGGCGCGGGCGGCACGACGCGGAAACTGACGCATGAGGCGGTGACGGCGATCGGCGCGCATTACGGGCTGAACGTGGCGGCGCATCTGACCTGCGTCGATGCGACCCGCGCCGAGACGCTGGAGATCGCCGAGGCTTACGCCGAAGCCGGGGTGCGCGAGATCGTGGCGCTGCGCGGCGATGCGCCGAAGGGCGAAGGCCGCTTTGCCCCCCACCCCGAGGGCTTCGCCGATTCCGTCGAGCTGATCGAGGCACTGGCCGCGACCGGCCGGTTCACCCTGCGGGTCGGCGCCTACCCCGAACCGCATCCCGAGGCCGCCGACCCGCTGTCCGACGTGCGCTGGCTCAAGCGCAAGATCGAGGCCGGGGCATCGAGCGCGATCACCCAGTTCTTCTTCGAGGCCGAGACCTTCCTGCGGTTCCGCGATGCCTGCGCCGCCGAGGGCATCACCGCACCGATCATCCCCGGCATCCTGCCGATCGAGAACTGGCAGGGCGTGCGCAACTTCGCCGCCCGCTGCGGCACGCGCATCCCCGGCTGGCTGGACGAGGCGTTCGCCACCGCGAAACGCGACGGGCGCGAGGAATTGCTGGCGGTCGCGCTCTGCACCGAGTTGTGCGACACGCTGATCGGCGAAGGGGTGGAGGATCTGCATTTCTACACCCTCAACCGCCCGCACCTGACCCGCGACATCTGCCACGCGCTGGGCGTTACCCCCGAGGTGGCACTGGAAAACGTGGCCTGAACGAGCGGAGGCGGGGAACGCCCCCCGGACGGGGTGGTGGGCAGATTGCCCACCACCGCTACACCGGAAAACATGGCCTGAAAGGCTGGGGCGGAACACCGGATACGGGTCCCCCCTTGCCCGGAATCAAGGCGCGCCAGCGCCGCCGGGCAGCGGCCGACCGCCCGCACGGGTGGCCGCTATTTCGACGTTGGCGCACGACTTGAGCGAGGAGTCGGCTGCACCATGAACTGCCAGACCACAGAGGTTGCAGCGGCCCCCCGCGGTCGGCCGCTGCCCTCTGTTGCGCAAAGTGCCGGCCGGGGCTTCAGGTCGAAATCCAGACCGATCCATCATTTTCACCTGCCCCCTGTTGACAGCGCCGGGCGGCCTGACTACCTGTCCGGGCGTTGGCACTCGTATCTGTCGAGTGCCAACATGCATTCAACCTGGAACCTAGGGAGTGTTCTCAGATGGCATTCAAACCGCTGCATGACCGTGTGCTGGTCCGCCGCGTCGAAAGCGACGAAAAGACCAAGGGCGGCCTCATCATCCCCGATACCGCCAAGGAAAAACCCGCCGAGGGCGAGATCGTCTCGGTCGGCGAGGGCGCGCGCAAGGATTCGGGCGAACTGATCGCCCCCTCGGTCAAGCCGGGCGACCGCATCCTGTTCGGCAAGTGGTCGGGCACGGAAGTCACCCTCGACGGCGAGGAACTGCTGATCATGAAGGAAAGCGACATCCTCGGGATCATCGGCTGATCCAGCCGCCGACCCGGGGTCGGGCCCGGAACAGATCCGGCCCCGCGCCTTTCCATTCACACGAAACCAGGACTGACAGGAGACAGCGATCATGGCTGCCAAGGACGTCAAATTCAACACCGATGCCCGCGACCGGATGCTCAAGGGCGTCAACATCCTCGCCGATGCGGTGAAGGTGACGCTGGGCCCCAAGGGGCGCAACGTGGTGATCGACAAGAGCTTCGGCGCACCGCGCATCACCAAGGACGGCGTGACCGTCGCCAAGGAGATCGAACTCGCCGACAAGTTCGAGAACATGGGCGCGCAGATGGTGAAGGAAGTCGCCTCGCGCACCAATGACGAGGCGGGCGACGGCACCACCACCGCCACCGTGCTGGCCCAGGCGATCATCCGCGAAGGGCTGAAGTCGGTGGCCGCGGGCCTCAACCCGATGGACCTCAAGCGCGGCATCGACCTTGCCGTGGCCAATGTGGTCGAGAACATCAAGGGCGCCGCGCGTCCGGTGAAGGACAGCGACGAAGTCGCCCAGGTCGGCACCATCTCCGCCAACGGCGAGACCACCATCGGCCGCCAGATCGCCGACGCGATGCAGAAGGTCGGCAACGAGGGTGTGATCACCGTCGAAGAGAACAAGGGGATGGAGACCGAGGTCGAAGTCGTCGAGGGGATGCAGTTCGACCGTGGCTACCTCTCGCCCTATTTCGTCACCAACCCCGACAAGATGGTGGCCGATCTCGAAGACGCGCTGATCCTGCTGCATGAGAAGAAACTCTCGTCGCTGCAACCGATGGTGCCGCTGCTGGAGCAGGTGATCCAGTCGCAGAAACCGCTGCTGATCGTCGCGGAAGACGTGGAAGGCGAGGCGCTGGCCACGCTGGTCGTCAACAAGCTGCGCGGCGGCCTGAAGATCGCCGCCGTCAAGGCGCCGGGATTCGGTGATCGCCGCAAGGCCATGCTCCAGGACATCGCCATCCTGACCGGCGGTCAGGTGATCTCGGACGATCTGGGCATGAAGCTTGAGAACGTCGGCATGGACATGCTGGGCAGCGCCAAGAAGATCTCGATCACCAAGGACAACACCACCATCGTCGATGGCGCCGGTGACAAGGCCGAGATCGAAGCCCGCGTGGCGCAGATCCGGGCGCAGATCGAGGAAACCACCTCGGACTACGACCGCGAGAAGTTGCAGGAGCGTGTGGCGAAACTGGCGGGCGGCGTCGCGGTGATCCGCGTCGGCGGCATGACCGAAATCGAGGTCAAGGAACGCAAGGACCGCGTTGACGACGCGCTGAACGCGACCCGCGCCGCGGTGCAGGAAGGCATCGTGGTCGGCGGCGGCGTGGCGCTGGTGCAGGGCGCCAAGGCGCTGCAAGGTCTGACCGGCGCCAACAGCGATCAGGACGCCGGCATCGCCATCGTCCGCCGCGCGCTTGAGGCCCCGATGCGCCAGATCGCCGAGAACGCCGGTGTCGACGGTGCCGTCGTGGCCGGCAAGGTCCGCGAATCCGACGACGTGACCTTCGGCTTCAACGCCCAGACCGAGGAATACGGCGACATGTTCAAGTTCGGCGTGATCGACCCGGCCAAGGTCGTGCGCACCGCGCTTGAGGACGCCGCTTCGGTCGCCTCGCT
>Ga0172382_10000926_pt1 | contig 54286 bp, 37 predicted proteins | sample Leawel138RmetaG_FD_122245 | JGI IMG/M metagenome (GOLD analysis project Ga0172382, IMG submission 122245) | Leachate microbial communities from a municipal landfill in Southern Ontario, Canada - Leachate well 138R metaG | ecosystem: Engineered > Solid waste > Landfill > Unclassified | place... | reverse complement strand
TACGCACTCGCCGCTTAAAACCCGGTAGGGTGCCGTCTGACCGAAGCCGTGCTTGTGCGTTCGGGATCAGGCGTCGACTCTCACAAGCTCGCGATGAAGCGCGTCTGGCGTGGATTCGTTAAAACTCAAACCAGACTCGCCGCGTATCTTCCCTGCCTGTCGGGTAGTACTCGGTTAAAACAATAGACAGGACAAGCATGTAGGACTGAGAGCGTAGGGCTTGCGGACGCGGGTTCAACTCCCGCCACCTCCACCACATCCCCGAGATAAAGGCCGCCCACCGGGCGGTCTTTTTTTGGTTTTAATTTCTCCGTTTTCATGGGCGATTCGAACGCCTCAGTTCCGGCAGCCGGCGGCGGTCACTAAATCTGGGTGTTTTGCCCGAGCGCGTTCGCGGGCGGACGTGGAGTCGGGGATTTTCTCGTTCGCTTGTGCCGATTTTCGCGTGCTCGCCGGTCTTTGTCTTGCGACGGCGGGTATAACTGAAATCGCTTGGCCACAGGGCCTGCCTCTTCGTGCGGAGCTGTTCAAGGCAGGATGGCCTGTTGCAGGTCGGCCGGTTGAACCGCGGTCAGCGCATCGAGAAACCGCACCTGGAAGCTGCCGGGGCCTGCGGCACCAATGGCGGCGCGTGAGCCGGCGACCTTGAAGTGCGCAAGACTCGCCAGTGCGGCATCGAAAGCGGGAGCGACGGCGACGTATCCGCCCATCAGGGCCGTAAGAGCACAGCCCAGGGCCGTGACCTTCGGCATGAGATCAGAGCCTCCGCTGAGTTGGGCCGTGCGTACTCCATCCGTCAGGAAATCAATGGGCCCCGTGACGGCAACCACTGCCCCATAAGTCTGTGCGAGGGTCTGTGCTGCGGCATGAGCGTCCTCGACCCGATCACCACTGTCGGCGCCCTTGCCCGTCCCGGCCTCTCCGGCCAGCGCAAGAATTTCCGATGCATTGCCGCGCAGAATGGTCGGTCGCAGCGACAGCAGCTCTTGCGCGACCCGGCTGCGGTAGGGCGTGGTGAAATGCGCGACCGGATCGAACACCCAGGGGACGTCGCTGGCGATTGCCGTCTTCGCTGCCAGCAGCATGCCGCGCACCCATGATGCGGATAACGTCCCGATGTTGATCGTCAACGCACCGGCAAGCGGGGTGAAGTCCACCACCTCTTCCTCGGCGTGGATCATTGCGGGTGAAGCCCCTGCTGCCAGAAGGGTGTTGGCCGCGATGTTCATGGCCACATAGTTGGTAATGCAGTGCACAAGCGGCGCATTGGCACGCAGTGCAATCAGGGCATCACTCGGGGTCATATTGCCCCCTTCAGATCAAGGAAAATGCGGAGTCCTCCGCTCGTGAGTTCAAGTATAGACAGCGTTGAACCTTCTTGTGGTGCAAGCTTCCCCGGAGGCGCATGAGGTTGACTCCGTTCAGATCAAGCGCTTCCCTGCGCATTTCATTCGGGCGTAGCCCCCAGCCACGCCCAGGCCTGGTCTTCCCGATTGGCCGGGTAGGCGCGCATTTCCATCTGTTCGAAAACGGGATTCATGGTCTCGATCAGGCGATTCATCCAGTCCGGCGCGCCGACGATGGCGTAGCGCTCGACCTTGCCCAGGGCGGCAAGCTTCATCGTCACCAGTCCTTGCTGCAGGAAGATGGATGGGTCGATGCCGCCGAAATGCGTCATCCGATTGAGCAGGCGGACCCGGTCATGGTCCGCAAAGAGCGATTCGATCTCTTCGATCACCGCCGGCATCTCTTCGGCCGTGATCATGCCGTCGATCTCGAAGGCGAGGACATTGTCCCGGGAGGTCGGCAGGAACCGGATGGCGGGTTCCGCGGCCTTCGGGATGCCGGTATGTGCCGATGCCCACTCGATGGCCGCCTCTCTCTGGCTGGATGCAAAGACCTTCATCTGGACCGTGGGGAAGAGCGGGTCGATGAAGCGGACGATCGCCTGTGGCCACTCCTTGTCCGAGACGAAGGCGAGCCGGTCGAGCCGATCGACATGGCGGAGGAATTCCAGATCGGCCTTGATGCCCTCGACCAGTGCGTCGCCGCTTAGATCCGAGAGGTCAGTAAAGTCGAAACAGGCACTGATGCGATCGTGCTGTGCCAGCTTGTCGTCGAGCGTTGCCCGGTAGCGAGCGATATCCTTGGCGGTCATCTTGTCACTCAAGCGGATGGCGATGACATGGTCAGGAGCGGTGAGTTTTTCGAACATGGTGCTGACCTCAGCTAAGGGATGACTAAAAGAGGCGGTCCCGTGTCACGCCGATTTTTTCGAGGCGAGGTCGGCCGCCTCACAGGGACGAACCAAGGGCGTTTTTGGTTTTGTGGCAATTTGGTAGAGATCGGGGCGGTGAGTGCGCACCTGCCGGCACTGCGGTGGTGCCCGCCACATCATTTGGTCAGGTCACTTGGTCAGGTAAAGGTAGGCCGCTCTCCCAGTCTGGTCAAAGCCGAACTGCCGGAGCAGATGGCGCGGCATGTATTTTCAGCGGAGGCCAGCACAGCGGCATGAGTGCAGTTCGATTACCGTTCCGGGGCGCTGGCCGCTTTCTTTAGGGAAGCTCTGCACGAATCGATAGTGTCTCTGCGGGGCCGTCGTCGGGCGAGTTCGCCTTGTTGCTCTGGTTCTGGTACTCCTTGTGTGGCCGGTCTTTGCGATGTTGACCGGAATATTGACAGGGACATTGGTGTGGATGAAGGAGCGAACATGACGAGTCACAATGGACTGCTGGCTGACGCGCTAGCGAATCTCAAACCGCTGCTGGACGACAATCACATCTCGGAGGATGCGCGCCGGCGCTTGTCGCGACCTGAGCGGATCGTCGAGGTCAAGATTCCGCTGCGCATGGACGATGGCACATTACGGGTCTTCACTGGCTGGCGGGTGCTCTATGACAGCACTCGCGGGCCGGGCAAGGGCGGCATCCGCTTTCATCCCGACGTGACCGTCGACCAGGTCGAGGCGATGAGTTTCTGGATGACGGTCAAATGTGCCGTGGTCGATCTGCCCTTCGGCGGAGCCAAGGGCGCTGTCCGCGTTGATCCCAAGCAGCTTTCACGGCTGGAACTTGAGCGGCTCTCGCGCGGCTACATCCGGGCACTGGTCGACGTGCTCGGTCCGGACCGCGATATCCCGGCACCGGACGTCAATACCAACGAGACCATCATGGGCTGGATGGTCGATGAATACCGTCAGGCGGTCGGCCAGCATTGTCGGGCTGTGATCACCGGCAAGCCACCAGGTCATGGTGGTTCGCTGGGACGGACGGCCGCCACGGGCCGCGGGGCATTGCAGGTACTCGATATTTGGGACCGTCGTTACGGTGGCGGCGACCAGCGTCCGCGGATTGCCGTCCAGGGCTTCGGCAACGCCGGGTTCAATTTCGCACGCCTGGCGCATGACGCCGGCTATCGTGTGGTCGCTATCGCTGACTCCAAAGGCGCGATCTTCCGCGAGGACGGTCTCGATCCACTTCCCATCTGGGAGCGCAAGCACCACGCCATGACGCTCGCCGGGCAGGTCTATTGTGAAGACTCGGTCTGCGCCGAGGTCGAAGTAACCAAGCTCAGCAACCAGGAGCTACTGGCGCTGGATGTCGATGTGTTGGTGCTGGCCGCCCTCGAGAACGCGATTACCGAGGAGAATGTCGATGCCGTGCGTGCGACGACTATCCTCGAGATTGCCAATGGGCCGATCAATCACGCCGCCGACAGCAAGCTCAATGCCCGCGGCGTGAACATCATTCCCGACGTGTTGACCAACAGCGGCGGGGCGATCGTCAGTCATCTTGAGTGGGTCCAGAACCGCATGGGCGACTACTGGAGTGAGGAGGAGGTCGAACGACGCCTGGCCGAGCGGCTCGATGAACAGGCGAATCTCGTCTTCGATCGGGCCATGCAGGAGAAAGAGCCGATGCGATCGGCCGCCTACCGGCAAGGTATCGAACGGATCACCATCGCTATGGATGGTCTGGGTAGCGAGCGCTACTTTTGTGGCGATAGCTGCCCCTGAGGTCGGGAAAGGTCCGGCAGCGATTCCGACCATAAGCGGGAGGGCTTAGTCCTTGCCAGCATTCTCATCGGCATGAGCCACCTGTCTTGTTGAAAGTAGAGAGAGCATTTATGACGCGTCAGGACGAATTACAAGCAACCATCGACGACCTGGTTCAGGAGGGTCGTGGTGTATTGGCGATGGACGAAAGCCATCCGACGATGGCCAAGCGGCTTGAGGCCATCCAGGTCGAATCGACCGAAGAAAATCGCCGTTTCTACCGTGCCTTGCTGCTCACCACGCCCGGGCTGGGTGAATACATCAGCGGCGCCATCCTGTTCGAGGAAACCCTGACACAGCAGGCAGATGACGGTCAGACCCTGCCGTCCGCTGCCTGGGCGCAGAAGATTGTGCCCGGCGTCAAAGTTGACAAGGGCAAGATCCCGCTGGCACTGAGCCCGGGTGATCTCATCACCCAGGGTCTCGATGGCTTGGGCGATCGGTTGAGAACCTACCGTGAACAGGGTGCCCGGTTCGCCAAGTGGCGCGAAGTCTACGGCATCGAGGAACAGGCTCCGACACCGCATGGCATCGAGGCGAACGCCGAAATGCTGGCACGCTATGCCGCGGTCTGTCAGGACGAAGGGCTGGTGCCGATCGTCGAGCCCGAAGTGTTGATAGACGGCAGCCATTCGATCGAACGCTGCGGCGAGGTGACCGAGGCGGTCCTGCATGCGGTGTTCCATGCCCTGCACCGGCATCAGGTGGTGCTGGAGCACATCCTGCTCAAGCCGAATATGGTCTTGCCGGGCAAGGGGCGAACAAAAGCCAGCCCAGAACAGGTCGCCGCTGCCACCCTCAAGGTGCTGCGGCGTACCGTGCCGGCTGCCGTACCCAGCATCAATTTTCTTTCCGGCGGCCAGAGTCCGGAAGAGGCGACCGCCAACCTCAATGCCCTCAATCAGCAAGGCGAGCATTCGCCCTGGCTATTGACCATTTCCTATGGGCGCGCCTTGCAGCAGCCGGCACTGCATGCCTGGGGTGGCAAGAACGAGAACGCAGCAGCTGTTCAGCAGGCCCTGCTGGAGCGGGCTCGACTCAACAGCCTGGCCATGCGTGGCCAGTACCGCTCGGAAATGGAAAACGACTGATCAGAACACCGAGGCAGCTCATGCCTGCCGCCGCTGGCGAATGCGTGGCCCGTCGCGGCTCAGTCCTTCAGGCCTCCTTGTAGGCCTCTGCCCGTTGTGACCTGAATGTCATCGCCTCGTCTGTATGTCTTTCCTGGCTCCTTATTTCCTGGCTCCTCATTCTTGCAGGTGCCCTGAGGCTGCTTCGGTTGTTGAGGTGAAAGTTTTCTCGGTTCGGGAAAATCTTTACTAAAGTATTTGTTGGGGACTCGGAGTTGTTGTCCGGACAATCCCGTGCCGCAGCTGAGTCGGCTTTCGAGGGGGCCGAGGAGAGGGTGGCAATCAAGGATAGGTCGGTGCGCGATGCCTTCGGCAGGACGATGGTTCTCGGGCGGGATTTTCCCGCTCACATCCGGAATCCGAGCGCTCACCGCATCCGGACGATGCGGTGAGCGCTCGGATCGTACGCCAACAGAGGTAAGTACGATGAATACGATGAGGATGGTCGCGGCGTTGACCGTGAGGGTGCTGGCCGTGAGTTTAGGTCTGCTGTTGAGTGGCGCGGCATTTGCGCAGGCAAGCTCCACGCAGGCGGTTAACTGGTTCGGTGGCCCCGTCTACGATGGAGAGCCGGCGCTGGAGGTTACCGCCGCACTGGTCGAAGCTGGCGGTGGTGCGGAGGATTTCAACTTCGCAACCGCACTGGTATCGATGCTCGGTGAACAGACCGTTAATGCCGAGGTCGCCAAGCTGAACGAGCAGTATGGCGAACAGGCCGTGAACGGTTTCATCGACGGCATGACATTCGCGGTCAAGGACGGGCTCATGCGTGCCACGGAAGCCGGTGTTTCATTGCCGGCGCCACCAGCCGATCTGAAAGGCGTCAAGCTGGCCGAGACGTTGGTGAGTGCGGGAACCGCGCCTGATGGCACTTGGTGGTCCGGTTATCTGTTCGACAAGGCATTGTCACACGCCATTCACAATCAGGTAATGGCCGACATCGAGGCGAAGTTCGGTCGTGATGCCGACGAGAACACCCACAGGATCCTCAACCAGGCGATGTACGATGTCGCCCAGGCGTTGGGGCACGAGGATGTCAAGCTGGCGCCGTTGCACTGACCGTGATCCTTCGGCAGGTCGTTCGGTCGAGATGAACCGCGGTGTCGAGGAATGCCACTCGTTCCCGATCTGCGGCGGTCTCGCGTGAACCGCCACCGCCATGTCTGTTTGACGCCGCCGGGCAGAGCCCTGCGGCGTCGTTTCATCGATCATGGGCGTTTGTTGTCCACCAAACTAAAGTAGTTCCGGCCTGATGGCGTCAATGCTCGCGCAGAGCTTCCCAAGCAGAACACGACGCGCTGTGGGCCGCAGGACAATGTTGCAGTTGCATGTTCATTTCACTTCTACAACAGAGCGGCCCAGCAGCTGGCGGCCGGCGATATCCAGAAACCGGATCTCATAAATGCCGGCTTCATCCGGCATGGTCAGCTCCATGGATTTCTCCTCGCCGACTGACTGGACCGAGATCCAGCTGAAATCCGGCTGCTCCTTGCGAGCGAGCGAAATCCGTTGATCGGCGCTGTCGCTTGCCCCGGTCCAAGTGATGGTGATCGTCTCGCCCGGTGCGGCTGATGCCGGCACCGACAGGCCCGCACCATCGTCCAGCGGTGCATCGGCGGCAACCACTTCTAACGGGGCGCTGGCAATGGTTTTCTTGCCCTCGTCCAGCATGTAGCGGATTTCGTAGAGGCCTGTCTCGGCGGGGGCGGTCAGCCTGCCTTTGGTTTTGTCGCCGGTGCGAAAATAAATGTTGCGTGTGCCTTCATCGGCCCCGGCGGGGACGATGTTGATTATGTCGCTGGCACTGATGGTCGAAGACCAGGTGACATCCACGTCGCTCCCGGCGCGCACGATACCGGGTCCGGAAATACCGATTTCGGCCTCGACCACCTCGATGGCTGCGTTTGCCAGTGTTTTCTTGCCTTCATCAAGGATGTAGCGCAGCTCGTATAGGCCTGGCTCGGCGGGTGCTTTCAGTGCACCTTCGGTGTTTTTGCCGGCGCGCAGGTAGTTGCCCCGCGTGCCCTCCTTAGTGCCGACCGGCACGATGGTAATCATGTCGGTGGGACTGATGGTCTTGGACCAGGACACATCGAAGGCTGCACCGGTCGTGACCTGCTCGGGGCCCGAGACATTGACTTCGGCCTCGACCACCTCGATGGCCGCGCTTGCCAGTGTTTTCTTGCCTTCATCAAGGATGTAGCGCAGCTCATACAAGCCTGGTTCGGCGGGCGCTTTCAGTGCACCTTCGGTGTTCTTGCCGGCGCGCAGGTAGTTGCCCCGCGTGCCCTCCTTAGTGCCGACCGGCACGATGGTGATCATGTCGGTGGGACTGATGGTCTTGGACCAGGACACATCGAAGGCTGCACCGGTGGTGACCTGCTCGGGGCCCGAGACACTGACCTCGGCCTCGACCACCTCGATGGCTGCGCTTGCCAGTGTTTTCTTGCCTTCATCAAGGATGTAGCGCAGCTCATACAAGCCTGGTTCGGCGGGCGCTTTCAGTGCACCTTCGGTGTTCTTGCCGGCGCGCAGGTAGTTGCCACGCGTGCCCTCCTTAGTGCCGACCGGCACGATGGTGATCATGTCAGTGGGACTGATGGTCTTGGACCAGGAGACATCGAAGGCTGCACCGGTGGTGACCTGCTCGGGGCCCGAGACACTGACCTCGGCCTCGAGCACCTCGATGGCCGCGCTTGCCAGTGTTTTCTTGCCTTCATCAAGGATGTAGCGCAGCTCATACAAGCCTGGTTCGGCGGGCGCTTTCAGTGCACCTTCGGTGTTTTTGCCGGCGCGCAGGTAGTTGCCCCGCGTGCCCTCCTTAGTGCCGACCGGCACGATGGTGATCATGTCAGTGGGGCTGAGGGTCTTGCTCCAGGTCACGTCAAAAGCGGCACCGGTGGTTACTTGGGCAGGGCCGCTGATCTCGATCTCCGGCGGTGCCGGTGTTTCTGGCTCGGGTTCAGGCACCGGCTCGGGCGTTGCTGGTCGCTGTTCCACCGCGCTCTGGACCTGTGCCAGGGCATCGTGCAATTCCGCAGCGTTGCTGGCGGGGACGAAAATGCCGCCGGTGTTGTCGGCAATGCAGGACAGGTTGGCGTGGGCCTCGGTTTCCAGGTCGAAGCCCACGACATGTGCGGTGAGCTTCACGCCCTGCTTGGCGAGCTGTTCCGAGAGTGCGCAGGGATCGGCGTTACAGGTTTCCAAACCATCCGAGATCAACACGATCGTCGCTTGGCTGTCGCGATAGGAGAGCAGGTCGGCCGCATGCTGCAACGAGGCGGAAATCGGGGTCTTGCCCACCGGCTTGATCGCATTGACCGTCTTGATGAAGCTTGCCTTGTCCAGCGGCCCGGGCTCGATCAGTGTTTCGATATCAGTGCAGTCGCCCTGGCGGCGGTGGCCATAGGCCACCAGACCCAGATTGCTGCCGTCGTCCCAGTTATTGATCAGGTCGGCCATCACCCCACGGGCGATTTCGATCTTGCTGACGCCGTCGATCTGTCCCCACATCGAGCCGGAGGCATCGTAGACGATCACCACGTCATCCGCCGCCCAGGAGGCGGCGCTGACGGTCATGGCAATGGCAGCCAGTGCGGCTTTCACAGTTCTCATGGCACCCTTCCTTTTGCCTGGATTTGTCTAGGGAAGCTAGGTTCAGTTCTGATTCGGCGCTTCAGCTGTGTCGGGCGTATCGGCAGCCCCCAGGGCGCGCTCCTTGAGTTTGCGGAACTTCCCCGACATCTGTTCAAGCTTGGCTTCCCATTCGGGGTTTGGCTGCTGGCCTTCGATTGCCTTGAAATAGGCTTGCATCATGCAAGTCATGGCAAAGGGCTCCAGCAAGGCGGCCTTGACGCTCCAGGCGAACAGCAGGGCGAAGACAAAGCCACCTGCGGCCCATGCGCCAGGCATCAGGTAAACCACCAGTGCCGCCGGAGCGAGCATGATCAGGAACACCAGAAAGCTGAGCCCGTAGACGAAGATTGCCAGCCAGGCTGCGTTTTTCATCATGTTTTTATAGTTTTGCCCATAAAGCACCAGCGCCTCCTTGGCCGACACCCAGGCGTTGGTGGACTGGGTGCGGATCGCGTAGGCCAGGATCACTTCATCGACAAAACCGACGGCAACGCGCAGGAAGGCGGACAGGAGGCCGGCCAGCTGTCGTGCCCCCGGGATGGGCAGAATGGTCAGGACGCCGCGCACCAGGCCGGTAATGGCTCGGATCACCCCCTTGACCAGTTGATCCATGAGGAACAGCACACTGGCCTGGGGAAAGCGTTGCTTGACCACGGCGGTCGCATGCGTGATCTGGTTGCGACCCTCCGGCATCGGGTTGCCGTCGATGAGCTCGATCAGCACCGCGATGTGGCCGGCTTTAACGAGGTACAGGATGTATTCACGCGCCCAGTACATGACGGCGCCGAAGATCCCGAAGCCGACAAAGCCACCCCACATGGTGGTGTTGGCTCGGAACCCCTCGTCACCAAAACCACCAATGCCGTAGCCGACCCCGGCGCCAACCCCGGTGAGCAGAATGTATCCAAGCGTGATGCCGAAGTAGACGGCCATGCGCAAGAGGATGAATGGCGCAGTGCGAACCATCATTCCCATCGCGCCGCGTAGGTTAAAGTCCCACATAGACAAGCTCCTTTTGAAATTCCGTTTTATTTGTTTGATGGGATACCGTTCAGTCCGGTAACGCACAGGCTAGGAACACGTCGCAAAAAGCATATGGTGTTTTCAATCTATCCATGTAAAAGACTGATTGAACGCTCCGTACGCCGCTCCACTTGTCAAGAACACGGGCGGTCTCGCTCAATGCCAGACTGCCGCGCCAGCGCTCCTTGAGCCCTTATCGTTGGGAAGCCGTCAGCTGTCAAGGTTTAGATCGGGCAGACATTGATTTTGTATCAGGATCCGCCCCTTCCCTAGGGAAGCAGGCCCCGGTCGATTAGCCCGACGATGGCCGCCGTAAACGGGCGGTGACATGTTGCGTCGCTCCGCCTGTCGGGACAGCGACGCAGTCGCCTGCCACGGGCTGTCCATCCACCGCGAGTTCGACGGACCCGCTGCCGATCCGCTCGGGATCCTCGATCGTGATGATCAGCGCGCCATCCGGACCGTTGATCCTGACCGTCGCCTCTCCCCAGCTGGTCGGGATTCGAGGATCGATCCGGACCGCGCCGCGCTGGAGGCTCAGGCCGAGAATGCCTTCGACGGCCAGCTGCCAGCTCCAGCCGGCTGCCCCCGTATACCAGGTCCAGCCAGCCTGGCCGGTGTTCGGTCCCGCGCCGCGCACGTCGGCAGCCACGACATAGGGCTCGCCTCGATAGTGCTCGGCCCCGTCAAGGTTGTCGCTGCGGCGGATGGGGTTGATCAGGTCGAAGATCTCATAGGCCAGGTCGCTATTGCCCAGTCGTGCATGGGCCAGGCCCAGCCAGGTTGCGGCATGGGTGTACTGGCCACCGTTTTCCCGGACCCCCGGTGGGTAGGCACGAATGTAGCCCGGGTCGCGCAGTGTCCGGTCGAATGGCGGCGTCAGCAGACGTATCAGCCGTGCCTCGCGATCGACCAGCCGGTCGGTGGCGGCATTGACGGCCATCGCGGTTCGCTCCGGCGACGGTCCATCGGCCAGCACTGCCCAGGACTGGGAAATACTGTCGATCTGGCATTCCTCGGAATCCTTCGAACCCCATGGCAGGCCGTCATCGGCGAAGGCGCGCATGTACCATTCGCCATCCCAGCCGGCGGTATCGGCCGCTTGGCGCAGGTCATCGGCGCGTGTGCGCCAGAGGGTGTCGAGGTCGTGGCGACCGACCTCTTTGGCGAGGTTCGCGAAGGCATCTGCGCAGACGGCGGCGAACCAGGCGAGCCATACGCTTTCGCCGCGGCCCTCGCTGCCGACGCGGTCCATGCCGTCGTTCCAGTCCCCCGTACCGATGAGTGGTAGTCCGTGAGCCCCCTTGGTGACACCACGATCCATCGCCCGCCGGCAGTGCTCGAACAAGGTTCCCTGTTCTTCGCCCGCCTCGAATGGCGCGTAGCGATCTTTCTCGTTGGCTTCCAGCGGTGGAGCGGACAGGAACGGGACCTCCTCGTCGAGGATGGATCTGTCTCCGGTGGCCTCGACATAGCGGCCAGTGGCGTAGACCAGCCACAGCAGATCATCCGAGCAGCGTGTCCGCACCCCACGTCCCTGAGGCGGATGCCACCAGTGCAGCACGTCACCCTCCTCGAATTGGTGTGAGGCGCTCTCCAGGATATACGCACGCACGCGCTGCGGCTCGATGAACAGCAGCGCCATCATGTCCTGCAGCTGGTCACGGAAACCGTAGGCACCGCCGGCCTGCTGGAACCCGGCCCGCGCCAGCACGCGCGAAGCAAAGGTCTGGTGGATGAGCCAGCGATTGACCATCAGATCGAAAGCCGGGTCCGGGGTGGTGACTTCAACGGCGCCGAGTCGGCGTTGCCAGGCGGTATCGTTGTCGGCCAGTCCCAGTTTGGCGGTCTCGACGTCCGCCCAGTGTGTCGCCAGCTGTGCGGCCTCGGCGGAATCGCTGCCTTCACCGAGCACGAACACCACCTCCTCGGTCGCGCCGGGTGCCAGATCGATGTGGACCTGGAATGCCGCGCAGGGGTCGGCCACGTGCTCGAGCACCCCGTCGAGGCTCCAGGCCACCAGACCGGCCGGTCGGGCCGGATGGCCATGCCGACCGAGAAACGTCGCGCGGTCACAGGTCAGGCTGTGCGGCGGACGACTGGCGGCGAGAAACGCCGTGCGCTGGCCGAATTCGGGATTCCAGTCATTGCGCGCGATCAGCGCCTGGCTCTCGGCATCAAACCCACAGACCAGATGTGGTCGCGCCGTACTGCTCATCGAGCCCAGCAGCCATTCGGCGTAATAGGTGGCGGTGAACCGACGGCCATGTTCGCCGGGATTGGTCAGGGTCAGCAGTGCCAGTTTTACCGGGGCATCGGGAGGCACGAAGACGGTGAGACGCTGTTCCAGCCCCTCCGCATTGCGTTGCCAGGTGGTGGCACCGGCGTGATGATGGATCTGGCAGGCCACATCGCCGCCGGCAGGTAGCGGGGTGGGTGTCCAGATGTCGGCCGTTTCTTCATCGCGCAGGTAGAGTGCCTCAGTCTGCGGGTCGATCACCGGGTCGTTCGACCACGGGGTGAGGCGATGCTCGCCGCTGTTGATGCACCAGGTGAAGCCCAGGCCCGCTTCCGTGACGATCGTGCCGAAAGTTTCATTGGCCAGCACGTTGCTCCAGGGCGAAGGCGTCACGCGGCCGTCGTCGAGGTGAATGGCGTAGTCGCCTGTTTCCGGGCTGAAGCCCCCCAGGGAGTTGTCGAAAACAAGGCTGTCCGGCCGCGGCAGTGGCGCCACCTGCTGTGGTTCAGCTGTGGGCAGGCCGAGCGGCTGGAAGCGGGGCAGTGGCGTGCGTCCGGGATGTGGCGGCGGCATGGCCGTGGCGAGCGACCCTGCAGTAGCGTCGAGCATAACGCGTGCCGTGGCTTCGAGCGTGCGTCGCTCGACCTTGCCGATCCGCTCGGTGGCCAGGAGGTGGATGCCTCCCTGTCCACCCAGCCCTTCGGGCAGGTCCGCTTTGCGAAGAGCGGTATACAGCAGATCGCGAATCGGTTCCTGATAGCCCGAGACACCCTCCTGCAGAAACACCAGGTCCACGTGCAGGCCACGCCTCAACCACCATTGATGGGCACGGATGATGCTCGGCAATAGCGGCACATGGGCCTTGTCGACCACTCGTACCAGGATGATCGGCAGATCACCGGACAGCCCCATGCTCCAGAGATGCGGCTGGGCGGGCAGTGCTGTGTCCGACGTTGTCAACATGACCGGCGGTATGCGCGGGAAGACCAGATCGCGGCACAGGGCCTGCGCCTCGGCCAGCGTGTGCGAATCGAGCCCGAGGCGTTGTGCTTCGAGCGCCGCCGACCGTCGTGCGTCTTCTGTTGCCCAGTCGAGCGCCGGCCCGGTCGCGAAGCGTGCGGCGATCCCGAGTGCCGTCTCGCGTGAGCCGGCCGCCACCGTCACGAAATCGATCCGTGCCTGCGCCCCGGGTGCCAAGACAACCTGCGCCCGCAGGGCCATGATTGGATCGAGCGTCCAGCCCGCCACGCCATCCAGTGCCTCGGTCGCGCCTCGTGGTCGTGCCGGATCGCCGTGCCGGCCGAAAAACCGTCTGCGGTCGGTCTCAAAGCCGGCGGGCGTGACTGTGATGTCAGTCGGCAGCAGGCGATGCAGCAGCACCGGCGGATGATCGCCGGGTCGATGGGGGCGGCGCTCGAAGATAAGCGCGTTCTGGCTATCCAGGCGCTCGCTGTGGATAAACAGCTTGCTGAAGGCGGGATGTCGCTCATGGCTGGTCGCCGGTGCGAGCACGACCTCCGCATAGCTGGTCACGTCGAACTCGCGCACCCGATCGCTGTCGTTGGACAGGGTGACACGGCGGAACTCGACGTCATCACTAGGCGCAATCGAGATTTCCAGGTGCGTCGACAGGCCGCCCCCGCGTTCGTGGAACTCGATCTTGTGGGCGTGGTAGTCCGTATCCGATAACCGGCCCGAACCCCGGCCGCCGAGCGACCAGACCATGTCGCTATCACGCTCGCTGACATGGATCCGTGCCTGGCCGCCGCGCTGGATGGGGTCTCCCGTCCAGCGCGTCAGGGCCTGGTCACGCCACCAGAGCGCGCTCTCTCCAGTATCGCTGACCCAGGTGGCGAGGCTGCCGTTGCCCAGCACCTGGAGTTGTGGGCCGGTCTGATCCCCTGCTGTCCAGCCGTGCAGCGCCGGTATCGGGGTGCGGGCCAGGTCCGGAGTCGCGGCGTCAGCTTTGATTGCCTGCTCGGGCGGCAGCTCCCAGGGGACGCGCTCCTGCAATAGCAGTTCGGTGGCCCGCATGCGTGGATCGCGGCAGAAACGCCTGATCAGGATGTCATCGTTCAATGCGTTGCCGATCGCGGCACTGATCATGCCCTGGTGGTGGGCCATGTAGGCGCGCACCAGCGAAAAGCTGCCTTTTGTCGGCAGTCGATCCGGCGTGAAGTCGGCGGCCTCGAAGAATCCGTACCGGCCGCGCAGGCCGAGTTTGTCCAGGCGGCGCAGGTTGGCGACGGCGGCGGTTGGCGCGACGCTCAGGGCCAGGGCGCTGGCATAGGGCGCGACGACATAGTCGTCGGACAGGCCGTGCCTCAGGCCGAGCCCGGGCACGCCGAACGCCTGATATTGGTAATGGCGTGAGTCATTGCGGGCGGCAAAGCCGGACTCGGAAACCCCCCAGGGCAGGCCGAGCTTCTCGCCATAGCGCCGCTGCACGGCGACCGCAGTGCGTTCACTCTGGCCGAGAAAGCGTTCCGGCTCGCTCGGCAGCAGCAGGGCCGGCATCAGGTACTCGAACATCGAGCCATTCCACGACAGCATCATCAGGCCGTCGGGCGCCTTGGTGATCGGCCGCCCCAGATGGAACCAGTGTTGGACGGGGGCATCTCGCTTGGCGATGGCGAAATAGCTGGCCAGCCGTGCCTCGCTCGCCAGCAGGTCGTAGTGGTGCGGGTCGAGGTGATCGGAGTCGAGGTCGTGACCGATGAAGAAAGTGTTGGTCTCCTCGTCATAAAGCGGTCGGAAATCCATGCCGAAGGCACGTGTTTCCGCCCGTGTTGCGCAGTGGCAGAGGTAGTCGTGAAGATCACGACAAGCGGCCTCACCCTGGTCAAGTGCCGTGGTCATGTCAGCGATCCAGCGCCGACTCTCGGGGTCGGGTGGAGTCAGCTGCGACAAGGCGTGGCGCGCTCGTTCGATACTGCGGGTGGTCCCGCTGAGGGAGTCGTCGGGACGAGGGAGTGCCTCAAGCAGCGTCGAGATGCCTTCCAGCCCGGGTGGTGCTGTTTCAGTCAGGGCGAGCCAGGGTGCCAGCGCGTCCAGATCTCGCCGCATGGTCATCAGATGGTGTTCGGTGCGTTTGAGCCATAGATGGATTTCCTGTGGATCGGCCTCCTCAACGTCGCCTTCGATCACCTTGGCGATGCGTGTTTGGATCGGTTGCCAGTCATCGGTGTCGATCTGTACCAGGGCCGATCGCCAATCTTGCGGCGCGCGGCGGATTTCGGGCAGTCGGGTCACGATGGCATCAAGGTGCCCGGTAATCGCTGCCCGGTCCGTTTTGGGTAACGTGGCAATGGCCTCACGCAGCAAGTGCAGGGCGTCCTCAAGGCCGTTCCAGCTTGCCGGAGACAGCGTCGGGCCGATTGCGGCCTCCCGGCAGCCGGCCGCCAGTGTCAGCAGGCTTACCGCCAGGTTGCCGCTGTCGACCGTTGAGACATAGCGCGGTGTGAGCGACTCGAGTGTTCGGGTGTCGAACCAGTTGAGCGTGTGGCCGGCATGGCTCTCCAGTCGATCGAGTGAGTCCAGCGCGGCCGCCATGCGCGCGGCCAGATCACGTCGTCCGATATGGCCCAGGTCCCAGGCCGTCAGGGCTGACAGGAACAGCATCCCGACATTGGTCGGCGAGGTACGGTGCGCGATGTCCTCGTGTGGGGCGGTCTGATAGTTGTCGGGCGGCAGCCAGCTGTCTCCAGGGCCGGCGAAGGTCTCGAAGTAGAGCCAGGTACGTCGTGCAATCAGGCGCAGATAGTGGCGATCTTCCTCCCGCAGGATTTCCGACACCGGCTGCCGCGGGCGGCTGATCAGCCAGGCGACCTGGGGCGAGACGAACCACAGCAGCAACAGCGGCGAGGCCCCGACCAGGGCGGCGGGATGCAGCCAGGCGAGGGCTGCTGTGATCACGACGGCGAGTGAAGGCGCGGCGGCCATCTCGCGCCAGGTACCGAGCCATGTTTTCGAAACCTCCGTGGCGGAATGGGCCGCCGAAGTCCATTCCAGCAGATAGCGGTGCGAGACATGCATGCGCCACAGGGTGCGCGCGATCGCTTCGCTGGCGACCGCGGCCTCGTGCGCCAGGAAGACGACCGCCAGTAGCCAGCGCTTGGCGTGATCGGCCAGCGGCGGCATGCGCCAGGTCGGGCCATATTTCCGCCCACGCGCCAGGCGCGGGATGAGTTCGGTGAACAAATGGGCCCCCGGCGCCCCGATAGCCAGCAGCGTCCAGATCAGGGCCGGTCCCGGCAGCAGCAGCCATCCGGCCGCGGCAAAGACGACCAGCATGGGGGCAATCAGGCTGCGGCGCAGGTTGTCGAACACCTTCCAGCGGTCGAGCGCCGACAGCCGATTGGCGATCCGTTCGTCGCCACGGCTCGGCACGATGCCGGCCAGCCAGGGAGTCAGCTGCCAGTCGCCCCGGATCCAGCGTTGGGCGCGGCGGGCGTAGGCCAGATAGTTCGCCGGGTAATCCTCATAGAAGACGATATCGCTGGCGAGTGCGGCGCGGCCGTGCAGCCCTTCGAATAGATCGTGACTGAGGATCGCGTTTTCCGGGACGCACCCATGCAGACTTTCATGGACGGCGGCGACGTCGAACGCACCCTTGCCGGTGAAGATCCCTTCGCCGAACAGGTCCTGATAGACATCCGAGACCGCCCGGCTGTAGGTGTCGATCGCGGTATCGCCCGCATAGAGGCGGGTGAACAGCGATTGGTCGCCGGCATCGGGCAAGATCTCGACCCGGGGCTGGATAAAGCTGTAACCGTATATCGGTCGTCCACTGGCCGGGTCGAATTCGACCCGATTGAGCGGATGGGCCAGTGTTCCCAGCAGCCGGTTGATGCCGTTCGGCTGCGCCCGGGTGTCGGCATCGAGCGTGACGACGAAATGTGACCGGCACAGGGTGTCGATGTCGCCCTCACGCAGAGGGAAGGCGTCGGGCTGATGGCCCAGGATAAAACCGACCAGTTCCTCGAGCTTGCCGCGTTTGCGTTCCCAGCCCATCCAGCGGCCTTCAGCGGCATTCCAGTGGCGTTTGCGGTGAAGGAGCGCGAATGGTGCATGCTCGGCGTAGCGCGCGTTGAGGCGGCGTACGCCGGCGACCAGAGCGGCTTCGATTGCGGCATCTTCCGGCAGGTGTTCCGAGTCGGCATCCGCCAGATCGCTCAGCAGCGCCATGCGTAGCAGCGGATCCGGATTCGACAACCAGTGCATTTCCAGCCGTTCGATCAGCGGTGCGACCTCCGCTTCGTGGTGCAGGATCACCGGTACTACCAAGGTCGCGGCACAACTGGCGTCCAGGCCGTGTTCGACATCAAGTTTCGGTAGTGTCCTGGGCGGTATGAGTCGGCTGACGAGCCAGTTCGTAAAGGTGACGCCAATGATCATGGCCGGCGTGAGTGACAGCACGAGCCCCACCACCCACGCCGTCGCGCTGGCATCGAATATGACGAATAGCAGTATCGGCAAGAGCAGTGCGATCAGGGTGGAGCCTGTCAGTGTCCCGGCATAGCTCCAACCAGGGTGAGCCATGATCCAGCGGCGCCAGCTCCCGCGCCAGCCGGCGCGAAAGTCGACTTGCTGTTCAAGCCTTGCCCGGCCTTCCGCGACCAGCCAGCAGCCGATATGTCCCGAGCGCCGTGCGCCAGCGTGAACACGCGCCAGCTCCAGTGCGGCTGCGGCCACATCCCACTCGGAGATCGATGTACCGTCGGCGATTTCCTCGACGGCCTTGCGATAGCGATCACGCGTGTCGAAATCCATGGCCGAATAGACGCCGGCAGGGTCGTCCTGCAGGATCGCCTCGACGCGGCTCACCTGCTCGAAGAAGGTCTTCCAGGGGATATTCGAGATCGCCACCAGCGCCGAGATCGCGCGTGAGACGCCTTCGGTCGGATCGAGTGCCTGGTGCAGTGTCGATCGTGGTGTGGGTTCAAATGGCGGGACCAGCTCGGGCAGCAGTTCGGAAAACGACTGCACGAGTTCTTCCAGACAGACCAGGCGCAGCATCGCCGGGAATGCCCACAGCTCGGCGATCGTCAGCGGCCCTTCGTGTTGATAGGCATTGACGAACTCGGCCGCTCCAGCGAGACCGATCTGCATTTGCGCCACGTCGAGCATGCCTTGTGCCAGCGCCAGGACACGCGGGATGCCGTGGGCATCGGGGGCGGCAAGTCGTGGCAAGCGCTGATAGAACGAAGGGGGGAGGTCTTCGCGCAGCTGTCGGACGGCACGACGCAGATGAAACTCGTTGTCGAGCAACCACTCCGACGCCTTGGCCACATGGGGCAATGGCTTGACACAGTGACCACGGGCTCGATCCAGCCAAGGGAGAAGGGAGGAGAGCTCTCGCCAAGCGGGAGCGGGCTCGGGCGGGCCTGCGGCTATATCGTGACGGGCTCGAAGTGCGGCCGCGCCACGGGCATGTGCGCTGGCTGGTACGGTGGTGTCTTCCAATGGCGTTGCAGTCGTAGGTGTCACATCATCCCCTGGCTTGGTGGCCTTGTGTCCATGGCGTGGTGCAGTTTCCTGTGGGTCGCCGACAGGTTTTTCTTGTGTTGCCGTACCAGCAGCACTGGAATGTTCATGCGGTTGATCAGATAGTCGGCGACGCTGCCGACCGCCATGTCCGCATGGCCGCTCTTGCCGGCGGCGGAAAGCACGATCAGGTCGATCTGTTCTTCCACGGCCGTCCGTGCCAGCGAGCGGCGCACATCGCCGCTGGGCAGCAACCGGGTTCGGGATACCGGTGGGGCGAACAGCAGGGATCGGATCCAGTCCAGATACTGTCGGGCGGCTCGTTCATTGTGCCGGTACAGCTGGTCGCGCAGGGCGATGGCCTCCGCATCGAGCAGGTCGGCTTCGAAGATGTCGGCCTTCGGGGCGGCGTGAACGAGCAGCAGCTCGGCCTCGTGAGCGGCTGCGATCTCCAGGCCAAGGGGCAGGACACATTCTGATCGTGACGAACCGTCGAGCGGAATGAGCATCTTGCGATAGCGTATCGGCTTGTCGCCAACCTGCATCGAAGGCACGAGCAGCACCGACGCATTGGCATCCTCGGCCACCCGCCGCGCCGTGTCGCCCAGTCGAGCGTACAGGCCATCACTTTCGCTGCCTCGACCCAGCACGATCAGGTCCACTGCGTTGTCATGGGCCCAGGTGTTGATGCGCTCGGCGGGCGGCCCGGCCACGATCGCCGCTTCGGCGTGAAGATCGTTGAGTTGAGATTTTCGTTCCTGCAGATACGTGATTGCATTGCGGTGACGCAACGCCCACTCCACCGGATCCATCGGTTCCTGATCCGCTGGCGATTCGAGCACGTGCATGATGGTCATGCGTGCCCCGGCGGCCTCGGCCATTGCAGCCGCGTGCGCCAGTACGGCGGGTGCGGAGGGACTGGCATCGACACAGGCCAGGACGTGACGAAGATTCGGCCGTTCGGTGGGCCGACTCAGCTGTTGGGTCCCTGTCGTGTCCTGTGTCGGGTGTTCAGATTCAGACATGCCTCGTCCTCCTTGTAGCGAATCTATCATTCAGGCGGCCGTTCACGGCCGAATGAATGCATCGGCCCTGTTCCCCGGGCAGAGTGGTCTGAATGCCGCCTGCGGCGCGCTGCCCCAGCGAAGAACGGCCAGCTCCATGTGCCCGTTTGTCCACGCTGAGTCGGGTGTCACGACTCAGTCCGTCGGACCAGGCCTTGTGGTGGAGCGACGAATTCCTCGAAAGTCCACCAGTGTGTCAACAGTGTAAAGTAATAGGTCACTATCATCCGGCAAGCAAATATATTTGACCAAGCTCGTGAGTCGCCTGGTCCGGCGTCGCGGGGGTGATGTGTCTGAGTTCATGCAGTTGCAGCACGGGCGGTGAGCGTGAATGATCACCGGGAGGCGTGATACGCGCTGTGTGGCTGTCCGCCGGTAGCGCAGTTGTGATTGGACTACAGAAGCCGGTCGATGGGCAGCAAGGAAAAGAACCTGACAGCCAATCGTTTCAACCAGGACGTTTTTGGGTCAACCTCGTAGCGATGCGTCTGGCCGTCCTGCCGGCTGGTCCAGAAAAGATCGCCATCTTCCCCCAGATGTACCTGGTAGGCCCGCTCGGGGATGCGTTGCTCGAAGGCGTGCTGCAGCGCAGTAGCTATCTCGGGGCTGTCGATCAGAAAGCCCAGTTCGGTGTTGAACACCGCTGAGCGTGGGTCGAAGTTGAACGAGCCGATGAAGAACGTTTCGCCATCCATGCCCAGGGTCTTGGCATGCAGGCTTGTGCTGGAGCTGCTGAAGGGTCTGGGGTTATCGCGCGGCCCGATATTCTGTTCCTCGGCACGCATTTCGTAGAGCGTTATGCCGGCCTTGAGCAGTGGCTTGCGCCGTTTGGCATAGCCGGAGTAGACCAGCGCCACATCCGTGGCTGCCAGGGAGTTGGTGAGCACGTTGATCTTCACGCCCTTGTCGGCCAGCTCGGTCAGCATCCGGGCGCCCTGATGGGAGGGCACGAAATAGGCGGACACCAGGTTCAGCGAGCGCTCGTTGCCTTGCATGGCCGCGGCCAGATGATTGAGCAGATAACCTTCCCGGGGGATTTGGCCGAGCCCTTTGGCAGGGTCGTCACTCAACAGCCGGGTATCGGCCCAGACGAACACCAGCCGCTCGTTCAGCAAGGCCTGGATGAGGTGGCTGTCCTCGAGTTCCTCGATATAGTGCGCGGCGGCTGGAAGTTGCCTGACGCGCTCGGCCTCGGCGTCCAGCAAGACAAGCTCCTCGGCGGAACGCGCGGGGAAGAGACGGTCTACCGGGTAGGCTGAGGCACTCGCCCAGTAAGCGTCGAAGTCCTCGGACAGTTCCTGGACCACTGGACCCACCGCCAGCACATCGAGATCGGAAAACAGCGTGCCATCCGTGGCGCCGAAATACTGGTCGGCCACATTGCGCCCACCGATGATGGTGACCTGGTTGTCGGCGGTGAAAGACTTGTTGTGCATGCGCCGGTTGACCCGGGAAAAATCCGTGACGAACCCCAGCCAGTTCAAGCGGCGCTGTCGGAAGGGGTTGAACAGGCGTACCTGGATATTGGGATGGGCGTCCAGGATCGCCAAGGTGGTGTCCGGAAGGGCGTTGCCCAGATCATCCAGCAACAGGCGTACGCGCACGCCACGCCCAGCGGCCTCATGCAACGACTGCAACAGCAGCGTCCCGGTCAGATCGTCTTTCCAGATGTAGTACTGCACATCCAGGGTGCGCTCGGCGGCACGGGCCAGCAAGGCCCGGGCGGCGAAGGCGTCGCCGGGGTCTTCGAGCAGATGGAGTCCACTGGTGCCGGGGTGGTTCGTCGTGTGCCGGTCGATTGCCCGGCCAAGCTGGGTGTCCCGGGCCTGCTCGATGGGCAGGGCGGACGAAGAGGGGCGCTGCTCGATGGAGGGCAGCGGCTGGCAGCCGGCCAGCATCAGGCCAAAAAAAGCTGCCACGCTGCCGAGCAGCGAGGTGTGTTTCAGAGCCATGATCACGTCCTGATTGTGCCGTGGATGCAGGTTTGGTTTCGAGCAGTCTGGCAGGCGATGTGGCAGATCAGACCGGAGATGTCCCCGACTGCCGTCAGGCAGGTCTCGATTCGCGTAGAGCTTCCTTGAGCCTGTCATTCACTTTAGCTCAAGCCTCACCTCAGCAGCTGCCGTGAGCACCTATTCGGATGAGGTGCCGATAGTGTACTGCGGGGCTGAGCGGCGCGATGATGGGCTGGCGCGAATCCACACAAGGGGTTTCGCCAACAATCCGGGGCGAGTTGCCGGAGGCGGTGATTGGCGCCGGCACCGATCGCCGGATCATCGCCGACGGGCCGGATTCGGTACAATGCCCGGATGTCCCGAATTGCCGATTACAAGGATCCCATCCTCGATCCGCTCAACACCGCCCAACGCGAGGCGGTCACCAGCCCGTCGCTGGCCACCCTGGTGCTGGCCGGGGCCGGCTCGGGCAAGACGCGCGTGCTCATCCATCGCATGGCCTGGCTGGTGGCCGAACAGGGCATCTCGCCCTACTCGCTGCTGGCGGTGACCTTCACCAACAAGGCCGCCGGCGAGATGCGCGGGCGATTGGGGACTCTGCTGGATGGCCAGGAACTTGGCCCCCGCGGCGTCGACGGCATGTGGGTCGGCACCTTCCATGGGCTGTCGCATCGCCTGCTGCGCCAGCACGCCCGTGAGGCGAGCCTGCCCGACGGCTTCCAGATCATCGACTCGGACGACCAGCTGCGCTTGGTCCGACGTCTGATTCGCGAGGCGGAGCTCGATGAGAATCGTTTCCCGCCGCGGCTGGTCGCCTCGATGATCAACGGCTTCAAGGAGGAAGGGCTGCGCGCCCGGCATGTCGTGCCGGGTGACGACCCGATCCGCGATCAAGTGATCGTCATCTACAAAGCCTATGAGCGGGTCTGCGAGCGCAGCGGGCTGGTCGACTTTACCGAGTTGATCCTGCGGGCGACCGAGCTGTTGCGCGACAACGATGCCCTGCGCGCCCATTATCAGCGCCGTTTCCGCCAGGTGCTGATCGACGAGTTCCAGGACACCAACGCGTTGCAGTACGCCTGGGCGCGGTTGCTGGTGGGCGAGGACAACAGCATCTTCGCCGTGGGCGACGACGACCAGTCAATCTATGGCTGGCGGGGCGCGAAGGTCGAGCATATCCAGCACTTTTCACGCGACTTTCCTCATACGCATCTGGTGCGCCTGGAACAGAACTACCGCTCGACCCGTACCATCCTCGAGGCGGCCAACAGCATCATCGCCCGCAATCAGGGGCGCATGGGCAAGAACCTCTGGACTGACGGTGAACAGGGAGCGCCGATCCGCTTCTACCGCGCGTTCAATGATCTGGATGAGGCCCATTTTGTGGTCGAACAGATCGCCGCGGCCGTACGCGAGGGTCACCAGCGGGCCGATTGTGCGGTGCTGTACCGATCGAACGCCCAGTCGCGCCTGTTCGAGGAGGCGCTTATTCGCGCAGGGATGCCCTACCGTATCTACGGCGGACTGCGTTTTTTCGAACGCGCTGAGATTCGTGATGCGCTCGCCTATCTGAAGCTGGTGGGCAACCGCCACGACGACACCTCCTTCGATCGGATCGTCAATCGCCCGGCGCGCGGCATCGGCGACAAGACGTTGGGCGAGATTCGTCAAGCCGCCCGCGAGCAGGGCGCCTCGTTGTGGGACGCCGCACTCATTCTGCTGGCGGAGAATCGGCTCAGCCCGCGCGCCACTGGCGCCCTGCGGCAGTTCATGACCCTGATCGAGGCGATCGACCAACAGACGATCAACGATGAGCTCGGCGAGCGGATCGAGAAGACCATCGACCAGAGCGGCCTGCGGGCGCTGTTCGAGAAGGATCGCGACCGCGAACGAGGCGAGGCCAGGATCGAGAACCTCGACGAGCTGGTCAGTGCCGGGCGTGGCTTCGTCATGGAGCGCAACGTCGAGGAGGAGATGAGCGAGATCGAGGCCTTCCTCGCCCACGCCAGCCTCGAGGCCGGTGAGGCGCAGGGTGCGGCCTGGGAAGACTGCGTGCAGATGATGACCTTGCATGCAGCCAAAGGATTGGAGTTCCCGCAGGTGTTCCTGGTTGGCGTCGAGGAAGGACTGTTCCCGCACCAGATGTCGATCGACGAGCCGGGGCGCCTCGAGGAGGAGCGGCGGCTCTGTTACGTGGGGATTACCCGCGCCGAACAGCAGCTGACCATCACCTGTGCCGAATCGCGCCGCCTGCATGGCAAGCAGATATTTCCGCTGCCATCGCGCTTTCTCGGGGAGCTGCCGCCGGAACTGGTCGAGGAGGTCCGACCGCGCGCGGCCCGCGCAGCGGATGCCTTCGGCCCACGGCGCGACGGCAAGCCAGGTCATCCCGCGCCGCGCACCGCCAAGCAGAACGAGACCGGCTTCGAGATTGGCCAGAACGTGCGCCATGCCAAGTTCGGCGAGGGCACCATCCTCGACTACGAGGGCACCGGCGCCTCGGCCCGCGTGCAGGTCAATTTCGGCGAACACGGCAGCAAGTGGCTGATCCTGTCTTTTGCCAACCTGCAACCGGCCTGACGAAGTGGCTTAACTGGTGTCTACTTTCTCGGGGCCGGACCAGAGAGGTCAGAAAGCGACGCGCGCTGATTTCGGAAGAACGAACCCGACGTGCCGTAGTCGCGCTTCTCTCAACTTCCAGCTTCCAGCTCCCCAAGCTCTGACATCTGATATCTGACATCTGATATCTAAAATCTTTCCATAAGGATCCCTGCATGAAACGGCGTGAATTTCTGACCTTGGCCGGTGTTGCCGGCATTGCGGCCACGACCCTGTCCGGCTGTGGCAGCGAGACGGACCGGCAGCCTGCTGCCGGGGCTCAGAGCGGGCCGACGGCGGCCAAGCCGATCCGCTGGAAGCTGATCACCGCCTGGCCGAAAAACTTCCCCGGTCTTGGCACCGGGGCGAACAAGATGGCCCGGTACATTACCGAGATGTCTGGTGGCCGACTGGTGGTCGATGTCTATGGGGCTGGCGAGATCGTGCCGGCGCTGGAGGTGTTTGATGCGGTCAAGGCCGGCACCGCCCAGATGGGCCACAGCTCGGCCTATTACTGGCAGGGCAAGATGCCGGCGGCGGCCTTCTTTTCCGCCTTTCCATTCGGATTGACGGTCGATGAGATGAACGGCTGGCTCCACTACGGCGACGGCATCAGGCTTTGGGAAGAGTTGTACGCCCCGCACGGCATCATCCCGCGCCCAGCCGGGAATACCGGCCCACAGATGGCCGGCTGGTTCCGCAAGCCGATCGATTCGCTGGATGATCTCAAGGGGCTGAAGATGCGCCTGCCGGGCATCGGCGGTGAGGTGCTGCGTCGGCTGGGCGTGTCGGTGGTCAATACCCCGGGTGGCGAGCTGTTCCAGGCGCTCAACGACGGCACCATTGATGCCGCCGAGTGGGTCGGGCCTTTCAACGATCTCGCCTTTGGTTTTCACCGCGCCGCCAAGTATTACTACGCGCCGGGCTGGCAGGAGCCGTCGGCAGCCATGGAGGCGCTGATCAACCGCGAGGCCTTCAAGGCGCTGCCTGACGACTTACAGTTGATTGTCGAGGGGGCGATCAGCATGGCTTCCGGCGAAATGCAGGCCGAGTTCACTGCCCGCAACAACCAGGCGCTCAAGACATTGACCGAGGAGCACGGCGTCGAGCTGCGCTATTTCTCGGCTGAGATCATGCAGGCGTTGTTCGATCAGTCCAACGAGGTGCTGGCCGAGATCACCTCCCGAGATGCCTTCGCCAAGCGGGTATTCGATTCACTGACGGCCTATCGCCGCGATGTGGCCGAGTGGACCGAAAGGTCGGAGTTCGCTTTCCTGGAGGCCCGGCAGCGCCTGCTCGATTGACGATCCTTGCTATGGTCCCACTGAGGCTGGCGGAGCAATCTATTCGTTCGTGATGGGAATCGTCCAGACCCGCTCGGCCAGGGTGGGCGTCACCGGGCGCTCGTGGCGGCCGATTTTAAGCATCACGTCGGCTGAGCCGGGCTGGCCGGGGCGTCGGTGCACGAGCTGGCCGGGTAGCAGGCCCAGCTGGGTGAGTTGCTGCAGGTCGGTGGCGCTGGCGGCTGCCAGCCGCACCACCGTGGCGGCCTGGTCGATGGCCAGGTCGCTGATGGCCACCATTTGTCGGTGTTCGACCGGTGCCTCGTCGGGGCGGGGGATCGGAGCGCCATGTGGGTCGAACTCCGGTCGACCGAGGTGGTCCCAAAGCCGGTCGATCAGGCGACTGGAAAAGGCGTGCTCGAGAATTTCCGCCTCGGCATCCACCTCCGCGAGCGACAGCCCCAGATCCTGGACGAGAAAGGTCTCGATCACCCGGTGGCGGCGGATCATGTCGACGGCGATGGTCCAGCCTGCATCAGTCAGGGCCGCCCCCTGGTAGGGGACGTAGTGGATCAGTCCGTCGGCGTGCAGGCGCTTGAGCATTGCGGTGACCGAAGCGCGTGCGACACTCAGCCGGTCGGCAATCGCTGAGGTCGACACCTTCCGTTTGGGGGTTTGCTCGGCCAGCTTGAAGATGGCCTTGAGATAGTCTTCGTATGCGGTACTCGCCATGTGTGGCTCCGAAAAGGCGGGTAGTAGGCTTACGTTATCATGGCGGCCCGCTTGCGCCAGTTGAGCGCGCTTCCTACCATCCGCCGTGTTTTTATTGAGCCATAAGAGAGGCCCGTTGTGCTGACTGATTCCGGTTGCTGTCATCGTATCCCGTTCCCCCTGACCCTGGGGCGGAGATTCATCCTGTTGCTCGTGGCGGTGGTCGCGTCGCTAGGCAGCGCCCAGGCGCAGGACGAGGTGCTCCAGTACGTCGGCAACGGACAGGACATCGAGCCATTGACGGTGGTCACCGATACGACCTTCAGCGCTCAGCTGGTGCGCAACCTGGCGGGCAACTTCGTGCAGGTCGAATCGGTGCTCGAGATGGGCGAGTCCCCGAGCGACCATGAGCTGAGCGACGCGGAGCGCGAGGCGATCGATGCGGCGGATCTTGTGGTCTATCAGGGGCTTGGCCTGATGTCGGAGTTCATCGAGGCGGCCGAGTCGCGTGACGTGGGCGACCGCGTGGTGCTCACCGAGCGCATCCCGAGCTTTCGCTTGCTCAAGGGCGCCGACGGGGAGACCAACCCCTACACCTACTTGTCGCCGGATCTGCTGCAGTTTGCGGTCGATCACCTGACCATCCGCCTCAAAAAGCGCCTCAAGCCGGCGGCCGGTGAAATCGAAGGGAACCGGCTGCGGGTCAATATCGAGCTGCAGTCACTTGAGCGGGAGACGGACGGGTTGCTGGAGGATCTGCCGCGCAGCGAGCGCCTGCTGATCACCGACAACGATGTGTTCGCCTATTTCGCCCAGGCGCATCGTTTTCAGTTGCTGAATGTCACCCGTGAGGACGATAGCCGTGAAGCGATTGAGGCGATCAACCGCCATGGTACGCCGAGTCTGTTCCAGGTGGCGGGCATCGGTGACGGGGCGATCGAGGCTTGGCTGGAGGCCCATCGGGGCGAAGACATCCCCGAGTCCGTCAAGCTGTCTCCAGAGCTCGACGGGCTCTGGCTAGGGGACAGCAACCTGCCTACGGGGACCATTATCGGCCTGTTTCGGCAGAACGTGAATACCCTGCTGCTGGGGCTAAGGCCATTACCAGCCGCCGGGCAGGAAATCATCGAACTGGCCGAGTGAGCTTCCTCGAGTGATCTTCCTGGGGCAGTGCTTCGGCCGCCAATCAGGTCAATTGTTGGCGCGGTGGGTCTGGGCCAGCTCTCGGTAGAAGAGTGCCGACTTGACCAGATAATCACGCTCATCATCGCTCAGCGGCCGGATCCTGCGGGCCGGGGCACCGACATACAGATAACCACTTTCCAGCACCTTGCCGGGCGCGACGATACTGCCGGCCCCGATGTACACCTCGTCCTCGACCACCGCGTCGTCCATCACGATCGCGCCCATGCCGACCAGCACGCGGTTGCCGATGGTGCAGGCGTGCAGGATGGCGCGATGGCCGACGGTGACTTCATCACCGATGCGGCAGGGCATGCCCTGCGGGTGGCTCTCTGACGGCTGGTTGACGTGCACGATCACCCCATCCTGCAGGTTGGTCAGTCGGCCGGCGTGTATCTGCTGGAGATCCCCGCGCAGTACCGCGTTCGGCCATACCGAAACGCCTTCCTCGAGCACCACGTCGCCGATTACTACCGCGGTCGGATCGACCCAGCAGTCCTTGGCCAGGGTCGGGAGCTTTTCCTGGAATTTGCGTATCATGCGGGAACCTCGAAATTCGCTGTTGGATTTGATGCCGCGCATTCTATCGTAAGAGCAGCGGGAAGCTGGAAGTGCAAAAAGATCAGAGATCAACCTTCTGATTTCTGACCTTTCAATCTCTCATCTCTCTTTGCATGGGTTCCGTTTGTGTCGCTTGTTGCTGAAAAAACTCGCGCCTACCTGGCCTTGACCCGGCTGGATCGGCCGGTGGGCATCTTTCTGTTGCTCTGGCCCACGTACTGGGCGTTGTGGCTGGCAGGCGACGGCCGGCCAGATCTATTCATCTTCCTGATCTTCACCCTCGGCGTAATCGCAATGCGCTCGGCCGGCTGTGCCATCAATGATTTTGCCGATCGCCATGTCGACGGTCACGTCATCCGCACCCAGGGGCGGCCGCTGGCCACCGGGCGCATCAGTCCACGCGAGGCATTGGGCGTGTTCGCCGTGCTGGTCGGGGTCTCGTTCCTGCTGGTGCTGCAGCTCAACGCGACTACCATCGCCCTGTCTGTGGTGGCGGTGATCCTGGCGGCTACCTATCCCTTCGGCAAACGCTTCCACCACCTGCCGCAGGTGCATCTGGGGCTGGCTTTCGGCTGGGCGATCCCGATGGCCTTTGCCGCGCATCTCGGCCATGTGCCGGCGATCGCCTGGCTGCTGCTGCTTGCCAATATCGGTTGGACGCTGGCCTACGACACGCTGTACGCGATGGCGGATCGGCCCGATGACCTTGAAATCGGGGTCAAGTCCTCGGCCATTCTCTTTGGTCGTTTTGACCTGTGGGCAGTGTCGCTTTCCTATCTGTGGACGCTGGGCTGGCTGGCCCTGGTCGGGCAGCTGGCCGAGCTGTCGTTGGGCTATTTCATCGGCCTGGCGATGGCGGGAGCCAGTGCCGTCTGGATCGTGCAGACGGCCCGCAGCCGCCAGCTGGCCGACTGCGTGCTCGCTTTCCGGCGCAACAACATCTTCGGTGCGATAGTCATGCTGGCCCTGATCGTCGGCTATTTGTGAGTGCCGTCATGCCCTGTCCAGGTCTCCAACATGGCTCCCGGATATAGCCTTCGGGTATGGATTGGCGCTCAACGTAAAAGATAACCGTTGGTCTCACTTTTCCTTGGTCGCAGCAATACGCTCGGCCCGCCTTCTGGCGGGCCGTTCTCGTTGAACGCTGGCAATCTGATTTCGTTGCTGGCATACACTAAAATCCTGTGAAGAAACACCTTCCAACCTGCCAAGAGGGAGCCAGTGATGTTGCAACTTCCCCGTACCGCCCAGGCAGCGCCCGATCAGGTCAAGACCGTCTTCAAGGAGGAGATTGCGACACTGACGGCGGACGATCTGCCCCTGCAGCAAGGCATGACTCACGGCAGCTTTGCGCAGGACGATCAGCTCTCGGCGATGGTGATTCGAGTGACCGACGAACCCGATCGACGGGTCATCCACGCTGGGCTGTTTTTCACCAGCCTTGCCATCGGTTGCGCCTGCACCAACGATCCCACCCCATTGAACGACGAGCCTGAGTACAGCGAGGCGATCTTCGAGATCGACCGACCGAGCGGTACCGCCCGGGTGCGTCTGCTGGACTGATCCAGCGTCCGTCGTCGTCATCGGCTGCGCATCTCGTCGGCCGGGTGATCAGGGCGTTCAGCCTGAATTCAGGTCGATTGGGTTCAATGCCTCCCAATCGTCCGTAATCACCCTTTCCCGGAGATGGAGCATGGGACGCCGCTATCTTTTTTCACTCGCCTTCGCTTTCGCCTTTCCCTTGGGGGCCATGCTGCCCACCGCGCGGGCTGAGATCCTGCCCACTGACCCCGATCTCGGCCTGGCTGATGTGGTTGAGGCCGCCCTCGTGCAGAGCCCTGAGAGTGAGCGCCTTGCCGCCGAGATGACGCAGGCCGAGGCCATGGCTGCGCGTTCACGGAGTTTTCTCGATGGCCCCCCGTCGGTCGGGTTTTCCTACCGCAATGATGCACTGGCAGATGACACCGGCATGAGTGAAACCGAAGGCTGGATCGATCTGCCGGTCCGTCGGCCGGGGCTCAAGGCCGCCAGCGAACGGCAGGCCGAGCGGATGCAAGTGGCGGCGGCCAGCCATACGGAGACCTGGCGGCTGATGGTGGCCGGTCAAGTGCGTGGCCTGCTGGCGCGTCTCGACCTGGCCGAGGCGCAGCTGGCGATTGCCGAGCGCGAGCTGGCTACCGCCCGCAAGCTGGAAGAACAAGTAAGAAAACGCCTTGATCGAGGCGATGTGCCTCGCTCCGATCTGGTGCTGGCACAGGAGGAGAGCGTTGGCCTTGAGGTAGCCCTGCGCGAGGTGCGATTGCAGCGTGATCAAGTCATCGCCGAGTATCGCCGCATCACCGGGCTCGAACATCGCCCGGCCGAATGGCAGGAGTCGCCGGTCGGGGAGGTGCCATTGACACAACATCCGGATGTTGTGGCCGCTCAGGCGCAGCTGCGTGCCGCCGAGGCGGGCCGATCGGTCACGCGTGAGCAGGGCCGCTCGCAGCCCACGTTCGGTTTCAGTCTCCGCCGCGAGGAAGACGGGCGTGATTCGATCGAGAGCGCCGGCGTCTCGATTTCATTGCCGATCCAGCTGCAGCGCCTGCGCGCCCCCGAGATGGCCCGTGCCGGCATGGATGTGGCCGGGGCCGGCAGCGATCTGCGCCTGATCGAGCGCAGCACCCGGCTGGCTATCGAGCAGGCCGGGCAGGCCCTCGAGGCCGCTCGCGACCAGCTCGAACGCGCCCAGAGGCGCCAGACGCTGGCCGAGGAAACCCTGCAGATGGCCGATAAGGCCTACGCGCTCGGCGAGACCGGGCTGATGGACCTGCTGCAGGTGCGTGCACGCAGCTACACCGCGCAGCGCCAGCTCGCCACCAGTCGCGTCGCGCTCAAGCGCACGATTGCCGAATACAACCAGGCCAAGGGAGTTACACCGTGAACCGTCAATCCACGCATGCTGTCACGATGAATCATCTGATTCGTCTCGCTACCGTATCGCTCTGCTCCCTGCTGCTGGCTGTACCTGCCGGCGCGGCCGACATCATCATGAGTGACACCCAGATCCGGGCCATGGCGATCGAGACCGCCCAGCCCCAGCCTGCCGACCGCGCCCCCGGGGCGATCTATCCGGCCCAGGTGCGGGTGCCGCCGGCCAACGAGACGGTGCTTGCCGCGCCGGTCGATGGACTGATCGAACAGGTGTTCGTCGCCGAGGGGGAGTCGGTCGAGGCGGGTGACCCGATCGTGCGCCTGCGCAGCTCGGGGCTGGTCGAGCTGCAACGCGGTTTCCTGCAGGCCCGCACGGCGCGGCACACGGCCGAACAGGCCTTGCAGCGCGATCGGTCGCTCGCAGCCGAAGGCATCATTGCCGAGCGCCGGCTGGAGGAGACCCGCAGCCGCTTCATCCAGGCCGTCGCCGAATTCGACTCGTTACGCCAGTCGCTCATCCTCGCCGGGGTGGCCGACGAGGCTATTTCCCGGCTGGCCGCCGGCGGTCCCATCAATCCGGCATTGGAACTGGTTGCCCCGCAGGGCGGGACGGTGCTGGACCTGATGGTCGCCGCCGGCGAGCGGGTACAGGCGAGCACGGGGCTCGCCCGAATCAGCAGACTGGATGCGCTCTGGCTGGAGGTGCGCCTGCCAGTCGAGCAGCTCGGTCAGGTGAGCCTCGACAGCCGGGTGACCATCGTCGGCAGCGACCTGGTGGGCAAGGTGATTCTGATCGGCAGCCGGGTGACGATGTCCGACCAGACCGTCATGGTGCGCGCCGCATTCAACGACGTCGCCGGGCGGTTGCGGCCGGGCCAGTACGTCCGCGCCCGCCTGCAGGATGCAGCCTCCGGCGAGATGGGCGACGGCGTCGGACTGTTTCGGGTGCCGGCGAGCGCGGTGGTCCGTGAGGGCGATGACTTCTATGTGTTCGTCGTCGTCGACGGCGGTTTCGATGCCCGTCCGGTCGAGCGGCTGGGCCCGCTGGGCGACAGCCTGATCATCCGCGCTGATCTTAGCCGTTCCGAGGCGGTGGCCGTCGTCGGGGTAGCCAATGTCAAGGGCGCCTGGCAGGGCGTGGGGGACGATGAATGATGCTGAATGCCCTGATCCGTTTTTCGCTCACTCAACGACTGTTCGTGCTGCTGCTGGTGGTGCTGGCCGCCGGCCTGGGTACGCGGGCATTTCTCAACCTGCCGATCGACGCCTTCCCGGACGTCTCGACCACGCAGGTCAAGATCATCATCAAGGCGCCAGGCATGACCCCCGAGGAGGTCGAGCAGCGCATCACTGCACCAGTCGAGGTCGAGATGCTCGGCATCCCCGACCAGACCATGCTTCGCTCGATGACCAAGTACGGGTTGACGGATATCACCATCGACTTCGCCGAAGGCACCGACATCTACTGGGCCCGTCAACAGGTCTCCGAACGGCTCGCGGCGGTGTGGGGCAGCCTGCCGCCCGATGTCAGCGGCGGCATGGCCCCGATCACCACGCCATTGGGTGAAATGTTCATGTTCACCATCGAGGGCGGGGATCTCTCGCTGGCCGAACGCCGTTCGCTGCTCGATTGGGTCATCCGTCCGGCGCTGCGTGCCGTGCCGGGCGTGGCCGAGGTCAACTCGCTGGGGGGGTTCGTTCGGACTTTCGAAGTCACTCCGGATGTTGAGCGCATGAACGCCCGCGGAGTCACCTTCGAGCAGCTGAGCACCGTGCTGGCGAGCAACAACCGTAACGACGGCGCCGGGCTCATCCAGGATGGTGAGGAGGCGCTGCTGGTGCGGGTCGAGGGCAGTGTGCTCAATCTCGACGACCTGCGCGCGACCGTGGTCGCGATGACCCCGGACGGCGCGCCGATCCACGTCCAGGATGTCGCCGAGGCACGTATCGGCAGCCTGACTCGCTACGGTGCGGTCACCAAGAACGGCGAGAAGGAGGTGGTCCAGGGGCTGGTGCTGGGACTGCGCGGTGCCAACGCCCGCGAGCTGGTCGCCGGTGTCGAGGACAGGCTCGACGAGCTGGCGGCCAGCCTGCCGGCTGGGGTGTCGGTCGAGGTCTTCTACAATCGCGGCCACCTGGTCGAGCGCGCGGTCGGCACGGTGACCAAGGCCCTGGGGGAGGCGATCATCCTGGTGCTGATCCTGCTGGTGGTCTTCCTCGCCAACCTGCGGGCGGCGATAACCGTGGCGCTGATCCTGCCGCTGGCCGCCCTGGTCACCTTCATTCTGATGGACCTGATCGGCATGTCCGCCAACTTGATGAGCCTCGGCGGTCTGGCAATTGCCATCGGCATGCTGGTCGATGCCGCCGTGGTGGTGGTCGAGAACATTGTTGCACGTCTGGCCGAGGAGAAAACGCCGCCCCGTCAGCCCCGGTTGCATGTGATCTATCGCGCCGTGCGTGAAGTGGCCACTCCGGTGACCGCCGGCATCCTGATCATCGTGATCGTCTTCCTGCCGCTGCTTACCCTGGAGGGTCTGGAGGGCAAGCTGTTCAAGCCGGTGGCGATCACGATTGTGTTCGCCCTGGGCGGCTCGCTGCTGCTCTCGCTGACCGCGATCCCGGTGCTCAGCTCGTACCTGTTGCGCAATGTGCCGCATGGTGATCCCTGGCTGGTACGCCAGCTGCACAAGGTCTATACGCCGTCGTTGGCCTGGTCGCTGCGCCATCCGCTGATCGTTGGTGCCGCCGCGCTGCTCGCGCTGGTCGCCACGGCAGCGGCCTACACTCAGATCGGTAAGGCCTTCATGCCGACCCTGAACGAGGGTGACCTGGTCCTGCAGCTGGAGAAATTGCCATCGATCTCTCTGGATCGTTCGATTGCCATCGACAAACGCATCGAGCAGGCCCTGATGGAGCGCGTGCCCGAGATCACCAGCGTGGTCGCGCGCACCGGCTCGGACGAATTGGGGCTCGATCCGATGGGCCTGAACGAGGCCGATGGCTTCCTTACCCTCAAACCACGCGATCAGTGGCGCTTCGAGACCAAGGAGGAACTGATCGACGCCATGCGCGAGGTGCTCGATGACTTCCCGGGCATTGCACATACTTTCACCCAGCCGATCGAGATGCGCGTCTCCGAAATGCTGACCGGTGTGCGCGGTGATCTGGCGATCAAGCTGTTCGGGCCGGATCTCGATGTGCTCAACGCCAAGGCGCAGGCAATTACCGAGGCGGTTCGCGGGGTCAATGGCGCTTCGGATGTCTTCTATAGCCGCAATGAAGGGGTGCAGTACCTCAAGGTTTCTATCGACCGGGAAGCGGCCGGGCGACAGGGCATGTCGATCGATACGCTCGAGACCTTGTTGCGCGCCCAGCTCGAAGGCCAGCGTGTCGGCACGGTCTACGAAGGCATGCGGCGCACCCCGCTGATGATCCGTGGCAGCCGTGAGGTCGCCCACTCGTCGGAGGCCATGCGTGAACTGCCGATCAGTCTGCCCAATGGTCGGGTACTGCCGCTGTCGGCATTGGCCGCCGTCGAGCGGGTCGAGGGACCGGTGATGGTCGAGCGTGAGCTGGGTGACCGGTTCGTGGTGGTGGCGGCGAACGTCACCGGCCGGGACCTGGTCGGGTTTGTCGAGGATGCGCGTCGGGCGGTCGCCGAGCAGGTCGATCTGGAGGCCGGCTATCGGCTGGCCTGGGGCGGGCAGTTCGAGAACCAGCAGCGCGCCGCCAAGCGCCTGGGGCTGGTGGTGCCGATCTCCGTCGGCCTGATCTTCCTGCTGCTGTTCAGTACCTTCGGCTCGTTGCGTCAGGCCACGCTGGTGCTGCTCAATATCCCGTTCGCCCTGATCGGCGGGGTCTTCGGGCTGTGGATCTCCGGCGAGTATCTGTCGGTACCGGCATCGGTCGGCTTCATCGCCTTGCTGGGGATTGCGGTATTGAACGGCGTGGTGCTGGTGACCTACTTCAACCAGCTGCGCGCGTTGGGGCTGTCGCTGCACGACACCGTGATCGAAGGGGCCCGCCGCCGGTTGCGCCCGGTGCTGATGACGGCCTCGATCGCCGCCTTCGCCCTGATCCCGCTATTGTTCGCCACCGGGCCGGGCTCGGAGATCCAGCGGCCGCTGGCAGCGGTGGTGATCGGCGGGCTGGTCACCTCGACGCTGCTGACGCTGATCCTGCTGCCTATCCTCTACCGCCGATTCGGCGAGCCCGACTCGCCTTCTGCCACTGATCCGGAGGCCACGATATGAACCTAGGGCATCTTGAAAACCGTCACGAGCAAGTTCGAGTGCAAGGAGCCGCGCAGTGAGCAACGAGACATATCCAGTAGATAGGCGAGGCCCGGGCTTGCGCCAGCTTCGCGTTAGCGAGCACGCAACGCCGCAATCGGATGGCACAGTAGGTTTTTCGAGGTGCCCTTTATTGTTGCTGACCTTGAACGTTCGCCCGGACGCCGAAGAGATGGTGGTCGACTGGCTGCTGGACCGCGAAGAGCTGACCGGCTTCACCAGTGAAAAGGCCTATGGGCACAGCCGTGAGCATGGCGGGTTCGATCTGGTGGAGCAGGTCACCGGTCGGCAGCGCCGTGCGCTGTTCCATGTCCAGCTGTCCGCGGAAGAGGCCGAGTCCCTGATCGCGGCGATGCGCGAGGAGCTCAAGGGGGCATCGCTGCGTTACCGGCTCACGCCGATACATGATGCCGGGGTGATCGAGTGAAACGGTTCGCTGCCGGACTGACGGCTGCTGCGCTGCTTGCGACTGCCAGCGTCGCCGGCCTCGCTAGCCTGGTGGCTCAGGCTGATCACAATCAGGTCTATGAACTGCACCAGCGCGGCGAGATCGTCTCGCTGGTCGAGCTGATCAGAGAGGCGCAGGCGATCCAGCCGGGGCAGATGATCGAGGCCAAGCTCGATGTGGACGCGCTGATCTACGAACTCATCATCTATGGTGAGGATGACCGCTATTATGAGATGTACTTCGACGCCCGCGACGGGCGACTGCTCACCACCCACGCGGATGACGAGTCCGATGATGACCCTGATGACGATGGTCACCCCCTCGACGAGTTGCCCGACTGAATCCCCAGCGGAGGGGCGGTCACGTTGAGGCTGCTGCTCGCCGAGGACGATGCCGCGCTCGGCCGCGATCTGCAGGCCAAGCTGCGTGAGCAGGGCTACGCGGTCGACCGGGTCACTGATGGTCTCGAGGCGGCCTATCTTGGCGGTGAGGGCGTCTATGACGTCGTGGTGCTGGATATCGGTCTGCCCGGTCGCGACGGCCTGGCGGTATTGCGCGAATGGCGCCGCGCCGGGCTGAGTGTGCCAGTGCTGTTGCTCACGGCCCGTGATGCCTGGTTCGAGAAGGTCGAGGGTTTCGAGGCCGGTGCCGATGATTATCTCGCCAAGCCGTTTCACGTCGAGGAGCTGTTCGCCCGGCTGCGGGCATTGACCCGGCGCGCGGCCGAGCAGTCGGCGGCTCTCCTGTCGACAGACGAATCGCTGACGCTCGACGAGCTGCGCCAGCGGGCGCGGGTGGACGGTCAGCCGGTCGAGCTGACCGGTACCGAATTCCGGCTGCTGCGCTATTTCATGCACCACCCCGGGCATGTGCTGTCGAAGTCGCAATTGGCCGAGCATCTCTACGAGTTCGACGACGAGCGTGACAGCAACGTGATCGAAGCCTATGTGACGCGGCTGCGGCGCAAGATCGGGCGCGAGCGCATCGAGACCCGCCGTGGTCAGGGTTATGTATTTCACCGGGATGGTGCATGAAACGGCTCAAACCCCGCCATATCCAGACGCGACTGACCCTGTGGCTGGTGGCGAGCGTGGTCGGCCTGTTCGGACTCTACTGGGTGGTGACCGCCAAGGCCCCGGTGCTGTTCACCGAGGACTACGTTGCCGATCGCCTGGCGCACGATATCGAGAGCCTGGTGCTGGGACTCGATACCAGGACGCCCGAGGTCAGCCTGTCGGAGCGGTTCGTCGCGCCGATCTACAACCGTCCCTACTCGGATCACTACTACCTGCTGCGGGTGGACGGCGGCCAGTTGATTCGTTCCCGTTCGCTGTGGGACTTCGATTTTACGCCTCGCCAGGTCGATACCTTCCCGACCACCTATCACGCCAAGGGGCCGCTGGGCCAGGACCTGCTCGTCTATGCTGATCAGATCCACAAGGACGGCCACCGCATCGAGATGCATGTGGCCGAGGATCTGAGCGCACTGCGTCAGCGCATCTCGACCTACCATTGGCAGTTCGCGCTGATCTCGCTGCTGCTGCTTGCGGTGCTGATCATCCTGCAACGCTGGATCGTGCGTTCGAGCCTGTATCCGCTGGAACGCGTGCGCGCCGACTGTCGACGACTGGAACGTGGCGAGATCGATCAGCTGGATCGCGAGGTGCCGCCGGAACTGTTGCCAATGGTCGACGAGATCAATCACCTGCAGACGGTGATGCAGCGACGCCTCGACCGATCACGTAAGGCGCTGGGCAACCTGGCGCATGCCCTCAAGACCCCGCTGACGCTGATCGATCAGATCGTTCAGCGTCATCGCCAGCAGCTGTCGACGACAGAGGTCGAGGCACTTGACGAAGCGATTGCGCGCATGCGCCGGATCACCGACCAGGAATTGCGCCAGGCACGTCTGGCCGGGCAGGCCCGGGCGGGACAGCACTTCGATCTCGGCCACGAGCTACCCCGCCTGTTCCAGATGTTCGAGCGGCTGCATGCGGACAAGGCCCTCGTCTGTCGGCTCGAGGCGCCTGGCGAGGTCGTGCTGCGCGCCGATCGCGAGGACATGTACGAGCTGTTCGGCAACCTGCTCGACAATGCCGCCAAATGGGCACGCCGAGAGGTGTTGGTCTCGGTCTTGCGGCAACCCGATGGCTGGCGAATCCAGGTGGCCGACGATGGCCCGGGCGTGGCGGCGGCATCACTCGATGCGATCGCTTCGCGGGGCACGCGCCTGGACGAGTCCCGCGATGGCCACGGCCTGGGGCTGGCGATCGTCCGCGAGATCGTCGAGCTCTATGGTGGGCGGCTGGGCTTCTCGCGCTCGGCCGATCTCGGCGGGCTATGTGTCAAGGTGACGCTGCCGATGAGCAGCGCCGCACCTGTCGTGCCGGCATGAATGGTCGGACTTGCGCTATCCTCGATTCGTGCAGAGCATCCTTGACCTGCCGCTATCTGGATGACGCGGCAGCAACAACATATCGAATGGGGAGGGTAGGTCATGTGGCGCAGCATTTCGGCGGTCTTTATCGCCATCTTTCTGGCAAGCGGCACGGCCGGTGCCGCCGCGGCTACTGTCAACGATGAGGCCGCGCTCGCCGGGGTGAAGGAGGCCCGTGGGGTATTCCAGATCGACTTCGAGGATGCGGCCAAGACCGCTTTCTATCTGCAGGTGATCCGCGGTACCCACGCGAACTTCCGCCGTCAGGGGCTGGAACCCGATCTGGTGATCGTGTTTATCGGGCCGACGGTGCAGTTTCTGACCACCGAGCCGCCCGAGGGCGTGGCCGATCCGGCGGTGCTGATGCAGATCGAGTCCGAGGTGGCGCAACTGGCCGAGCTGGGCGTGCGCATGCAGGTCTGCACGGTGGCCACCGAGGTGTTCGGGGTCGACAACGAGACCGTGTTCGACGGGATGGAGCTGACCGGTGACGGCTTTGTCGCCATGATCGGCTGGCAGGCGCAGGGCTACCATCCGGTCACCATGTTCTGAAACCACGGCCCGACATCCCCGATGGCCGGGCACGATCGGATAATCGCTGTAAATCTGAGCGCAGCAGCCGATCTCAGTCAGCCTGCCGCCACCGGTGTGCGGCTGCGACCGAGTGACTGTGGTGGAGGGAGCCGTGCCGATCAGGGGACCGCTTCAACAGGCCGCTTGATGGGCGGGTTTCCCATGCTGCTCGCGGCGCATTGTGTGATGCTCGTGCAGAAGCGGAGTCTGCCGCCACGGGTATTTCCCCAGGGGCTTCCTGAACCCCCCCTGGGGCACTGTTTCTCGTTTCTATCGACGTGTTTCTATTGGCTGTCTGAAAACGTGCTATCGAGCGCGAACGGGTCGGGCAGCAGCAGGCCGCGGGCGTTCTCCCGCCCGATCCGTCCGGCGACCGAAGGCGGCAACTGATCGAGCCACTGACGGATGGTGGCAGTGACCTGGTCGAATTTTTGCCAGCGCTGGATGCTGTAGGTGTCTACACCGACCACGAAGCGGTTGGGGTGATCAAGAAACAGGGCACGCCATTCGGCACGCAGATCACCATCTGCATCGAGGAAGCGCTCGTCACGCACCGAGGTATCGATGAACAGCTGGTACGGGTGACGGGCGAGTGCCGCCCGCAGGATGGTCGGGTCGGGATCCGTGCCCAGATGGGCCCAGAGCACGCGCACGGAAGGCGCGATCGCGAAGATGCGGTCGATAATGGCGAGATCGCCGTGGATCATCAGTATCAGGTCGCGGCTGGCGGCGATCTTGACCAGCTCCCTCAGGATGGGGCTATGGCGATCCTTGCCGAAAATATGCAGCTCGCCGATGCCGCGGTAGTCACCCTCGTCGAGCCAGGATCTCACCCGGGCAGGCAGGTTTGGATCGTGCATCCAGCGGCTCTTGTCGGCAGAGGTCCGATAGACGCTGAGGAATGGCACGATCCGCTCAGGGGCCATCCTGGCCAGGTCGCGCGCACTCTCCGGTGGGGTGCTGGTGACCACGGCGTACTCGATACCGTTGTCATCCAGAATCGTCAGCACCTGGCTCGGCGGTACAGCCGCCCGCTGGTCGTTGTGGTAGTGGAGATGGACGTCGAATAACGGCGTCAAGTCGGTGGCCGCGGCGGCGGGCTGTGACAGCATGAGGGCGCACAGCAGCCCGGCCAGTAGTCGGGTGAGCGGCCTAGTGAGTCGTTTGGTGAGCTGGTCAGTCATGGTCGGCATTGGTTTGTGAAGACTGTTCTCCGCGCGGGAACAGCACCAGGTGGTTGAACGCCGGGCGCAGGCCGACCCGTACCCCCGGCGCGTGGTGGTCGTGACTGGGGGCGATGCTCAACAGGCGGGCGCCATCCGGCAGCTTCAGGGTGTAGAGAAAATCCGCACCGCGGAAGACTCGCTCCTCGATCCGGGCCTCGCCGGGACCGTCGGGATCAATGATCACATCGTCGGGGCGCACCAGCACGTCGACCTCGGTGCCCGTCGGGAAGTCGCGCGAGACCTGACCTTCCAGCAGGCCCAGTTCGGTCCTGACCCGGCCGGGGCCGACCATGATGCCGGCAATGCGGGTGCCCTGGCCGATGAAATCAGCGACGAACGGGGTTTTCGGGCGGTGGTAGAGGTTGTAGGCCGTATCCCATTGGTGCAGACGGCCGGCCTGCATGACGCCGATGATGTCGGCCATGACAAAGGCCTCGGTCTGGTCGTGGGTGACCAGCAACGCGGTAGTACGGGCCTCGCGCAGGATGTCGCGCAGTTCGCGCGGCAGGGTCCCGCGCAGTTCGACGTCCAGACTGGAGAACGGCTCGTCCAGCAGCAGGATGTCGGGCCGTGGTGCGAGTGCCCGGGCAATCGCGATGCGCTGCTGCTGGCCGCCGGAAAGATGATGGGGGTAGCGGCGGCCCATCCCTGGCAGCCCGACCAGGTCCAGCAGTTCCTCGACCCGCCGCCGGCGCTCGTCAACCGGTTTTTTTGGCAGACCGAAGGCGATGTTGTCGGCCACATTCAGATGCGGGAACAGCGCCAGGTCCTGGAAGATCATGCCGACCCGGCGCTGCTCGGGCGGGTGGCCCCAGCCGGCGCCCGCCACGGTGTCACCATGAAGCCGCACGACTCCGGCGCTGGGGGAGCCAAAGCCGGCGATGGTGCGCAGGATCGAGGTCTTGCCGCAGCCGGACGGGCCCAGCAGGCAGCCGATCACGCCGGTCGGCAGGCTCAGGCTGACGTTGTCGACGGCAGTAGCGCCATCGTAGCGGATTGTCAGGTCGACCAGACTCAGGCGCTCGCTCATGGCGTGTCGGCCTTGCCGGGCGGCACGTTATTCATCGACGGGTATCCGGCTTGGGGTTGTGCCTTCATGTCCTCTCGCACGGGTGATCGAGCGGCTGACCAGGATGACCGGGATCAGCCCGGTGGCCACGATGGCCAGCGCAGGCAGGGCAGCCTCACGCAGCCGCTCGTCGGAGGCTAGCTCGAATGCCCTGACTGCCAGCGTGTTGAAGTCGAATGGCCGCAGGACCAGTGTCGCCGGCAGCTCCTTGAGCACGTCGACGAACACCAGCAGTGCAGCGGTGAGAAGACTGCCACGAATCAGCGGGATATGCACTCGCCACAGCGTCCGCCCCGCGCCCGCGCCCATTGAACGGGCCGCCTCGTCCATGCTCGGGCGAACGGCCCCCAGCCCGGCCTCGACCGTGTTCAGGCTGACGGCGAGATAGCGCACCAGATAGGCGAACACCAGCGCGGCCAGCGTGCCGGAAAGCAGCAGGCCGCTGGAGACGCCGAAATGCTCGCGCAGAAAACTGTCGAGCGTGTTGTCGAGCGCCGCGAAAGGAATGATGACCCCGACTGCGATCACCGTACCGGGCAAGGCGTAACCCATCCCGGCGATCCGGTTGATCGTGAAGGTCAGACGGCCGGGCATCAGCCGATGGCCATAGGCGAGGAACAGTGCCAGCAGCAGCGCCAGGATAGCGGTCGCTCCGGCCAGCCCCAGCGATCGCCCCATCAGCACAGCGAACTCGCCCAGATCGATGCTTGGCGTGACCTCAATGCTCCAGGCGAGCAGCTGCAACGAAGGAATAAGAAAGCCGAAAACCAGAGGCAGGGCGCAGGCGATGAAGGCCATCGTTGCGGCCCCGCGCGCGAGTCGGAACGATGGCCGAGCCTGCGACTGACCGTGGGCATGGTAGCGAGCCTGGCGACGGGATAACCGCTCAATGATGATCACGGTGAAGATGAAGGTCAGCAACAGTGCGGACAGTTGGGCAGCGGCGAGGATGTCGTCGAGTCCGAACCAGGTGCGGAAGATGCCGGTGGTCAGCGTGGGAATGCCGAAGTACTGCACCGTACCGTAGTCGGCGAGCGTCTCCATGATCGCCAGCGACAACCCGGCGACGATCGATGGCCGCGCCAGCGGCAGGGCCACGCGGCGGAACATCTGCCATGGAGTGAGTCCCAGCGAGCGGGCCACATTCAAGGCGCTGGCGGATTGCTCGAGAAAGGCCGCCCGCGACAGCATGTAGACGTAGGGGTAGAGCACCAGCGTCAGCATGACGATGGCCCCGCCGAGCGTGCGGATCTCGGGGAAGAAGTAGTCGCCCACCGACCAACCGGTCAGCGTCCGCAGGCCGGACTGGACCGGCCCGGCCACATCCAGGAGGCCGGTGTAGGTGTAGGCGATGATGTAGGCCGGCATCGCCAACGGTAGCAGCAGGGCCCATTCGAAATGTCGCCGCCCCGGGAATTCGCATACCGACAGCAGCCAGGCCGTACCGGTGCCCAGCACGAAGGTGCCGAACCCCACCCCCACGGCCAGCAGCACCGAATTGAGCACGTATTCAGCCAGTACCGTGTTGGCCAGATGCGACCAGGTCGACTTGTCGGGCCAGAACACGGAGGCAACGATCACCGCCAGCGGCACGGCCAGCAAGGCGGTGATCAGTAGCATGCCCGCCTTCCATGCAGACAAGCCACCTGCCGGTCGCCCGGCAAGCGGCTCGTCGATCATGACCTCGGGCGTTCGGTCGGTGCTTACTGCCATCCGGCCCGGTCCATCAGGCGGACCGCTTCGGGATTGAGCTCACCCAGACGCGAGAGGTTCAAGTCGTCGGCCTTGAAGGTGCCCCATTTCGCCAGCGTTTCGGCAGCAGGGACGCCGGGGCGGACCGGGAACTCGTTGTTCACCTGGGCGTACCATTCCTGAGAGGCTTCGGTGGTCAGGAATTCGAGCAGCTGCTTGACCTCCTCGATCTTGGTGCTGGCGGCCACCATGCCGGCGCCGGAGACATTGACATGCGCGCCACGGCCATCCTGGTTCGGCCAGATCAGACGCACCGCGTCGGCCGCCTGCCGGTCGGTGTCACTGCCGTTCTGCATCGCGCCATAGTAATAGGTGTTCGACACGGCGATATCGCACTCGCCGGCCGCGACGGCGCGGATCTGGTCACGGTCACCGCCCTGGGGCTTGCGCGCCATGTTGGCGACCAGGCCTTCGACCCACTGCTGGGTCCACTCCTCACCATGGGCGGCGATCATGGATGCCACCAGTGACTGGTTGTAGATGTTGTCCGAGGAACGAATGCAGATGCGACCCCTGAACTTCGGGTCGGCCAGATCTTCATAGCTGCTGATTGCCCCGTCCTCGACGCGGTCGCGATGGGCGAAGATCACCCGAGCGCGCTGCGACAGGCCGAACCACTGGTTGTCGACGTCGCGCAGGTTGGCCGGGATGCGCTCGGTGAGGATGTCGGACTCGACCGCTTGAAGGACGCCGGCTTGCTTGGCGCGGTGGAGGTTGCCGGCATCGACGGTGATCAGGATGTCGGCCGGGGTGTTGCGGCCCTCGTTCTCCAGACGGGAGAGCAGGGCGCCAGCCCGGGCGGTCAACAACCGGACCTTGATGCCGGTCTGTTCGGTGAAGCGGTCGAGCAGTGGGGCGATCAGGTCTTCCATGCGGGCTGAATAGATATTCAGCGTGGCGGCGGGCTGGTCAGCCTGGGTGCCACTGGCCCGCTCGCCATTGTCGCTGCAGCCAGCCAGGGTCAAGCCCAGGGCGAGGCCCATGGCGGTGAGGGTCATTGCGGCGTATCGGGTGAACCGGGGCATGCGTGAAACCTCGTGGTGTCGGTTGGCCTGTCTTCCAAACGAAACTGCGTTAGCGCGGGCGCGCGAGTATAAAACAACCAGGTTACGTTAATTGAGGGGCTGCCACCTGTCAAATGAGAATCATTACTGATTCGGCTTCGGTTGATCTCGTGTGCCTGTGGGCACGAACTGGTCCCAGTACGGCTCGCCGGCGAAGCGCTGGACGAGAAAGTCGATGAAAGCACGCACCCGCGCAGCGAGGTAACGCGTTTGCGGATAGACGGCATAAGCGCCGATTTCTGGCCACTCGAAGTCGCTGAGGATGGGCTCCAGCTGACCATCGGCCAGCGCGCGGTGCAGCAGGAAGGTCGGCTCGATCACGATGCCGGCACCGCTGATGGCCGCCTCACGCAGAAAATCACCGTTGTTGACCCGCAGCCGGACCCGGCCCTTGACCGGCTGCCAACGGCCATGCGTGTCGCGATAGCCCCACACTTGCGCCGTCGGAATGTTGCTGTAGATCAGACAGTCGTGGTCGGCGAGCTCGGCTGGGTGGGTCGGCGTGCCGTGCCGGGCGAGATAGGCCGGGCTGGCCGCGGCGATATTGCGTATCGGCGCGAGCTTGCGGGCGATCAGGGTGGAATCGGGCAGGCTCGCCAGCCGCACCCCAAGATCAAAGCCCTCGGCAATCAGGTCGACCTCGGCATCATCAAGGTCGAGGTCGAAGGTCACCCGCGGGTGGCTCGCCATGAACGCATTGATCGCCGGCTGCAGTTGCATCACTCCGAAGGAGAGCGGGGCGGCAATGCGGATCACGCCCGAGAGCTCGCTGTGCTCCCGGCTGACCGCTTCCTCGGCTTCGTCGAGATCGGCGAGCAACCGAGTGGCACGGTGGTAGAAGACCTCGCCCGCGGAAGTGAGCGCCAGCCGTCGCGTGGTACGGTGGACCAGCTCCACGCCGAGATGATTTTCCAGATTGCGCAAACGCCGGCTGACGGCCGACTTGGCGATATCGAGCTGATCGGCCGCACCGCTGATCGAGCCGGCGTCCGCGATATGGATGAAGGTGTTCAGGGCGGTGAAGCGATCCATTTGTTTTCCTTAATGTTCTCCCCTGTGTTCTCATTTGGGCAACGGTGTTTTGAGATATTAGTGGTTTCAAACCCTGGCGGCAACGACCATAATCTGCTCACAGATACGCAAGCCGACGGAGGTACCGGGCAGATGCAGTGGCGCAACACGACACAAAGTTATGGTTTGATCGCCATCACGCTGCACTGGCTGGTGGCCGTGGTGGTGGTCGGCCTGTTCGCCCTGGGTTGGTGGATGGTCGATCTGGGCTACTACAACCCCTGGTACAACCGCGCGCCGGCCATTCACAAGGCGGTGGGTGTCCTGCTGTTCGTGGTGCTTGCCGGGCGGCTGCTCTGGCGTTGGGTCAACCCACGGCCCCGGCCCCAGGGTCGCCCGCTGGAGCGGCGCCTTGCCACCATGGTGCACGGCCTGTTTTACGTCCTGCTGTTCGCCGTGATGATCGCCGGCTACCTGATCTCGACTGCCGACGGCAGCTCGATCGACGTATTTGGCCTGTTCGCATTACCGGCGACCATCACTGATCTACCCCAGCAGGAGGACATCGCCGGTGACATCCACCGCTGGCTCGCCTGGGGTGTCATGGGGCTGACCGTCGGCCATGCCGGCGCGGCCCTGAAACATCATTTCATTAATCGGGACAGCACGCTGATGCGCATGCTGCGCCCGGGAACCACTGATTTCATTAATGACAAAGGAGATCACTCATGATCCTGAAAAAACTCTCTCCCCTGTTGCTGGCCGGCGCCATCGCCGCCCCGATTGCAGTATTGCCGATGAGCGCCCAAGCGGCCGAGTACGTCATCGACACCGAGGGGCAGCACGCCTTTATCGAGTGGCGTATCCAGCACCTGGGCTTTTCCTGGCTCTACGGGCGCTTCAACGATTTCGAAGGTAACTTCGAGTACGAGAATGGCAACATCGGGGACTCGAGCGTCGAGGTCACTATCGACATGGCCAGCCTCGACTCCAACCACGCCGAGCGCGACAAGCACCTGCGCGGGAAGGACTTCTTCGATGTCAGAAAGTACCCCGAGGCGACCTTCAAGAGCATCGGTGTCGAATCCACTGGCGAGGAAAGCTTCGTCATCACCGGTGAGCTGACCATGCGGGGCATCACCAAGGAAATCGAGATCGAGGCCGAAAAGATCGGCGAGGGCGACGACCCCTGGGGCGGCTATCGCGCCGGCTTTTATGGCACCACCACGCTGAAGCTCAAGGACTTCGGCATCGACTTTGATCTGGGCCCGGCGGCGACCGAAGCCGAGTTGATGCTCTCGGTGGAAGGCATTCGCCAGTAAGGCATCCTGGTGCCCGGGGCGTGGCGGCCCCTGATCCTGGACACGCCCCCGACGGAAACGTCGGGGGCATGTTTTTTATACCTGCTCAGCAGGATCCTGCCATGCCTTCCCCTTTCTTTCCCTACGCGATAGGCTGACGATCAGGCGTTTATGTTGACCTGCGCCCCGATTGCAGACAAAAGGGAAGCCGGATGTCACGGAAGGACAGCCCAATAAAGCGCATTGAATCCCACGCGCGCTCGCCCATTCGCGGCGGGCAACTGACCCAGGCCGTCCAGCCGACACCCCGGAACAATACCGCGGCCCAAGTGCCCGACCAACCATCCTTCACGTCGTCATTGGTCCACAATGTCTTCTGTGCGGAGCCGGTGGCTGTTATGCGCCGCATAAGCCGCTATACGGCGGATCCGTCGCCTAATTGTCAGGTCCCGGCAGATTGGACATAACAACCCGCTGTAGTTGGCCGCCCAAAGCGCTGGCGCGCTTTGGGTTCCTTCCGCAGCCTTCGGCTGCTGCGGCAACTGAGCTGAGTCATTACATCCCGCAGAGAGCTTGATGGCTATTTCCCTGATTGGAAAGGTGGTGACGATCTGGGCAGCAATTTTGGTGCTCGCGGTCGCCAACGGCGTGTTTCGAGAGGCGGTGCTCACCCCTAAACTCGGAACTACCGCAGGTCTCGTCCTTAGCGGCATGTTCTTGTCCAGTCTGATTCTCGCCATGGCGTATATATCCCTGCCATGGCTTGCGGTACGAGAGATCCCTACTCTCGTGCTGATAGGCCTCGGCTGGCTGACTCTAACGGTGTTCTTCGAGTTTTCCTTTGGGCTCGCCCAGGGGAAATCCCTCGCCATGCTGTTTGCGGCGTACACGTTCAAAGGCGGCAATATCTGGCCCGCAGTGCTGCTAGTTACGGCTGTGGCGCCCTTGGCGGCTGCTAAGCTCAGGGGTTGTCTGTAGTGCTGCCGCGGCGGCACCTAACAAGTCATCCGAACGGATGCGTAGGATTTCTTGCGATCGGTAACGCTACGATACGGCTCTTCTTGCGCTGCTCAATTCCAACGTAATTTCTCATCTTCTCTTTGCTGACTTTGTGCCTGGGCTTGCAGGGCGGGCGATTTTCGAGGGGTGTCGGCGATAACGCCGGCTAAAGGGCTACTCAATTTGCAACAGGCCAAAAACAATCCCCGGCAAGGTCACCCTTGCCGGGGATTTTCATGTGCTGGCGACGATATTCGCTCAGAAGTCGAACTGCGCGCCTAGCATCATGGTGCGCGGTTTGCCGACGCGGACGCCTGCGGGGCGGATTGCTGCCACGTAGGTCTTGTCGGTGACGTTCTGCACTTCGGCGAATAGCTTGGCGTGCTTGGTCAGCCGGTAGTTTGCAGAGAGGTCGATGATGGTACGTGCATCGACCTTTTCGCTGGTCGGGATTGAGCCGCTGCCCGCCACTGCGCGTGTTTCGCCCACGTAGTTGGCCGTTGCATGGACGCCGAAGCGTGTGCCCACCACGCCGGCTGATACGGACAGCTGGTGCTTGGGCATGTTGGGCAGCTGGTCACCCTTCTGCACATCTCCCCAAGCCCCGTAGTTGGAGTCGAAGCTGGTCTGGAACTCGCTGTCGGTCCAGGTATAGGCGAGGCGCAGCGGGACGTTGAGCGCCCAGTCATTTGCGGCGCCCAGGTCGTACAGGGCGACGGCCTCGAGGCCACGAACCTGCACCTCGCCGCCATCGAAGGAGTCGCCGATGGTGCAGCCGCCGCCGGTCGATGCGGTGCATTCGCCGACCAGGTTATCGTAGTCGTTGAGAAAGCCGATTACCTCGGACTGGAAGGCACCTTGCTGGTAACGGAAACCCGCTTCCCAGTTGATCGCTTTTTCTTCGCTGGCCCCGCCTACGCCAGCTGGAGCAAAGCCCTTGTAGACGCCGGCGAGCAGCTGCCAGTTCTGGTTGATGTCATAGGTTGCGCCCAGTCCCGGAATCAGCACGTTGTAGTCGGCCGATTCGTCATCTCGCGCGACGGTGGTCCGCTCGGGGTCTGCGTAGCGGGTACGGTCGATCGAGATCGACTCATAGCGCAGTCCGGGGGTGACGGCCAGCCGACCAAAATCGATACGGTCCTGGACGAAGGCGGCGACCGCTTTCGCCTTGGTCACGTGGTTGGATTCGGTGCCTGGGATGCCGCGGTCGGTCAGTACCAGCGAGCCATCGACCATGTCGTACTCGTCGACCCACTGGAAGCGGTCGACCTCGTCTTGGTGGTAGCGCAGCCCGAGTTTCAGATGATGCTCGATGTCGCCGGTGGACAGCAGCCAGTTGGCGCGCGATTCAATGCCCTGCGAGACGTATTCGCGGTTGTTGGCCTTGATATGGCCGCGCAGGTCTCCCTGGTTGGCACCGGTGATCCAGCTTAGCTGGTCAGCGTACGCATCCGGCTCGCCGACAATGCTCGAGATGCCGGTGCCATCGACGTCATTGAGCTTGTACCAGTTGCGCTCGAACTCGTTGCGGTACAGGGTCGTGGTGATGTCGAGCTCCGGGTTGACCTCGATGTAGTGACGCAGTTGATATTGTGTGTGTTCGGTATTCATCTGGTCGTTGGCCGTGCCGGCATAGCGACGGAACGGATCGTCTTCGTAGTCCTCGCGGGTCAGGCCCAGATAGGTCTCATCGATGGTCCTGTCGTCACGGGCGAGCTTGAGTTCCAGTTCCTGGTAATGCTCGGCGCTGTCCGGGGTGTTGACGCGGAACTTGCCCAGATAGTTCTGGACCTCGTAGCCGGGCTTGTTGGAGGGGCTGTTGTTTCCGGTGTGCTGGGGCACATCGAGATGGCGGAAACCATCGCTGCGATCCTGATAGGTCTCGATCAGGTAACCGAAGGTCTCTTCGCTGTCACCGTACCAGGCGTGCAGCCGCTTGCCGTTGCGCTCACCGGCAGAGACCCGCACGCGCCCCTGTGAGTCGCCCGGGATGGGCGTGGAGATCATGTTCAGCGCCCCGCCAATGGTGTAGGGGCCGTATTCGATCGACGACGAACCCTTGCGCACCTCGACTGAATCCATGCGGGCGATATTGGGGAAGTAGTAGGCGGCCGGTGCCGCATAAGGGGCGGGGGCGATCAGTACCCCGTCTTCCATCACCGTGATCCGGCTGTTGCGATCCTGGCTGGCGCCACGAATGGAGATGTTCGGGAACAGGCCGTGGCCTTCCTCCTCGGTGACATAGACGCCGGGCACCTGGCGCAGGACCTGCATCGGGTCATTGCCGGGGATGGTCTCGAGGATGTCCTGATCCAGAACATGCACCGAGCCGGCGACATCACGGATGGTCTCCGCACCGCCAACGATCGAGATGCGGTCAAGGACGGGGCTTGCCGTGACTGGCACGGCCTGGGTGGCCTCCTCGGTAGCCCCCTGGGTGCCTGCTTCCTGGGCAAATGCTTTCTGGGCAAATGCAGGCGCGGTTAGTGCGGTGGCGATGGCAGCAGCCAATGCCCTTTTTTGAGTGGGTGCGAAGGTCATGTCAGCTTTCCTGTCGTGTCGTTGTTGTGCCGGTAGGACCGGCCGATTGGCAGTGCTGGCTGGCTTGACCGTCTCGACCGTGAAGGCCGGGGGTCTGGCTGGCTTGCGTGTCGGTGGATAGTCCTGGGTGTTCTTTTCGGGTGTTTTTTGAATGGCCGTACCCGGGTGGGCCCTCTTGGCGAGCAAGGGCGGCGAAGGCGACGGATGACCCAAGGATTGACGCCAGTATCCATGGAGCCATCGCGCTGAGGCTTGAGAGCCGTGTTATCGATTACGATTCGGGACCGGTCGTCACCGAGATGTGTTGAATCTGTCGTCATGAGTAACAATCTTCAGAAACGGGTGTTGATTGATAACCACAGCCGCCGACCCTGCTCGGGATTGGCGTAAGTGTTGCCGTAGACATCGTCGCCGCGTGACTGGAAGCCGGCATAGCGGTAGTCGAGCATGTTCTTGTCGAACAGGTTGTGGATGGCGGCGTGGATCGTGATATTGGGCGTGAGCCGGTAGCTGCCCCCCAGCTCAACCAACGTGAATGATTTGAAATTGCCCAGGTCGTCGTAGGATGGTTGCCCGCGAACGCGCTTGCGATTGCGGTAGCGCTCACTCTCGTAGTGGGCGGCGATCCAGGTGTCGAGTTTCTCGGTAGCCGCCCAGTTCAGACGCAGATTGGCCATGTGCTCAGGGGTGTCGGTCAGCGGTTCGCCAGCATCCGGGCCGGTTTCCTGCTCGCTGTCGGTATAGCTGTAGTTGGCCGAGACTGTCCAGTCCTGGGTTACCGGGATGCGGGTGGACAGTTCGATACCGCGGGTCCAGGCCTTGTCGACGTTGACGCTCTGGCCAAACCCGTCCAGATCCGGCCAGTCACCGTAGTCGACGCAGCCCGGTCGATTTGGCGCCGCGGCATAGCGACAGTTGGGCAGGTCGGCGCCGGCGGCGATCTTGTCAGTGAACCGGTTGTAGAACAGTGTGGCGCCGGCGGAGAGACCGTCGGCGTTGTCATACAGGAAGGCCAGCTCTCCCGAGGTGCTCTTTTCGGGCTTGAGTCCCGGGTTGCCGATCATCGGGATGGTTCCCTGGCCTGTGAACCCGACGATGCCATCGGCCAGCTTTTCCAGACCCGGGGTCTTGTATCCCCTTGAGACCCCACCCTTGATGGTCCACTCGTCGCTGGCGTTGTAGACAAGGTAGGCACGTGGCGAGAGTTGTCCGCCGAATGCATCGTGGCGGTCATAGCGGGCGCCGAGCGTCAGGGCAAGATCGTCGCGCAGGAACCATTCGTCCTCGGCGAACAGCGCCCATGTCTTCTGCTTGAATTCGTCGCTTGCCACCCCGTCGGTCATCGAAGCATCCCACCACTGACCGCCGGCGGTTAGACGATGATTGCTGATCGGCATGACGTACTTCGAATCCAGTATCAGGTTGTCGGTCGACAGCTCGCGTGCGCTGCCCGCGACCTTGCCCGGGGTCCCGGGCGGGATCAGCCGACCCTTGGTATCGGTGCTGTTGTGCATCAGGCTCGACTCCCAGGTGCCCGGGCCGATATTGCCTTTGTGACCTACTGCGATCTGTTCGCGTTCATAACGCTGTTCGGGGCCATAGCCTCTCGCGCCGAGAGTACCGAGCTGGCCCTCGCTGTTGTCATATTTCTGCTTGGCGATCTCGCCGTCCAGCCACAGTTGGTGATCATCCGTCGGCGTGACAGTGATTTTCCCGCCCACGCTGTAGATATCGGCTTCGACCGGGCTCGGGCCGCGTTGATCCACATCCAGCGGATCACCGGTGGCATCCAGGAATGACAGCTTGGATCTATCGCGCTTGTAGACCCGTGCGCGCAATTGCGCGCCGATGAGGTCATCGACCACCGGTCCGGCGGAGTAGAGGCTGATCGAACGGTCATCGCCGTAGTCGCGATGTTCGTTGAGCGTGCCTTCGACGGTCAACGAATGGCTCCATTCTTCCGGCACCTTGCGGGTGATGATGTTGATCACCCCGCCCATCGCATCCGAGCCGTAGAGTGTCGACATCGGGCCGCGGATCACCTCGATCCGTTCGATGGCCGACGGTGGCGGCATAAAGCTGGTCTCGGTCGAGTTGAAGCCATTGGGCGTGACGTTACCGGCTACGTTCTGGCGCCGGCCATCGATCAGGATCAGGGTGTAATCTGACGGCAAGCCGCGCATGCGGATCTCCTTGCCGCCAGTCTTGCCCGATGAGCCGCCGACATCCACGCCTTCGACATCCTTCAGGATCTCGGCGATCGAGCTGGCGTCCTTCCTTTCCAGTTCTTCGCGGGTGATCACGGAGATCGAAGCCGGGGCCTGTTGCAGGTCCTGCTCAAAGCCGGCGGCAGTGACGACCACAGTGGAGAGTGTTTCGCTGGGTGAGGCAGAGGCTATCGGGACGGTCTCTTCAGCAAACGACGGTGAGCAGATGGCAGCTATGGCGGCGGCGAGCAGCTGTCGGCGGAAACGGGGTGGTTGCATGCGTCGAGTCAGCATGGGAATGCTCCTTTCGGTTTTCAGGGCGTTCCGCTGGCTGGCTCAACGCGTATTGCGTCTGGCTGGCTTGCGTATTGGTGAGCTTTTCTGGATGGGCTTATTTGGTGAGAATGAGCCGGTTGGCAGCGGTCACCCGCAATAGGTAGTGCTGGCCGTTATGGCAGATCCAGCACTGGCCATTCGATGACATCAGGCAGTGGCTGTCGATGCAGTTGATCACAGCGCCTTGTGCTCGATCCCTGCCGGACTGGGGACAAGGCTTTGAGGTCAGGTGGTCATTTTTTCGATTTTTCATGGTGTTTCTGGCTCCGAAACAAAGCCCAGGCGCTCGATTCCGGCATTCTTGACCGTGGCCATGGCCTGAGCGATCAGGCGGTAGGGGACGGACTGGTCGGCCCGCAGATAGACGACCAGGCCATCGTTATCGCGGCGTGCCTGGATCAGAACGCTTTCCAGTCGCTGTTGGGACACGAGGTCGTCATCCAGATAGAGCCGGCCTTCGCTGTCCAGTGACAACGTCACCGATTCCGGGTCCATGTCCTGGCGCTCGCTGCTCGCCTTGGGCAGATCGAGGGTGACCGAATGGGTGATCACCGGCGCGGTGACGATGAAGACCACCAACAGCACCAGCATCACGTCGACCAGCGGGATGACGTTCATCTCCGACATGGGCTCACCGTGATCATCCAGCCGACCGAATGCCATGCTCAGGCCTCCAGTGGCTGGGATGTGGTCGGGGTGGCGTGGTCCCGAGCAGCAGGAGTCGTCGTGGCCCGTACCCAATCGGCCAGGGTCGGATCATGCATCAGCAGCGCGTGGACATCGTAGGCGGCGGCATTGAGTTTCTGTCGGTACAGGCGGTGATTGCGATTGAACAGGTTGAAGAACAACACCGCGGGGATGGCGGCGGCGAGACCAGCGGCCGTAGCGACCAGTGCCTCGCCCAGTGGGCCGGCGACCAGGCCCATCGAGACGCTCTCGGCAGCAGATAGGTCGATCAGTGCGCTGTGGATGCCCCACACCGTGCCGAACAGGCCGACGAACGGGGCGAGTGAACCAACGGACGCGAACAGCAGCTGGCCGGCCTGCAGCCGGGCCTCCTGCTGATCGAGCGCCTGCCGAATGCCGCGGATCAGCGCCTCGTCCAGTCGTTGCCGGGCCTGGGCATCGCCGTCGAGAGGGCCGCGATGGTGGCGAATCGTTTTCAGTCCCGCTTGTGCGAGCACCGCGGTGGGGTCGCTGCGGCCGGCCAGGCGGGAATCCAGTTCGGCGGCTTGTTGGCTGCTGCTTATCAGCTGCATGCTGTGGCGGGTCGTGCGCCGCCGCTCGACCAGTGCGAACAGCTTGGTAGCGGCCACCGCCCAGGTTGCCAGCGACATGACGAGCAGGGTGGCGAACACGCCGATCAGGACGGCATCACCGTGATTGAAGACGAAAGACATATCCATCGTGAATGACCTGCTGTCGTTGGGCGTCCATGGAAAATCTGAATGAATCGGCAATTTTTGCCACTGTCTGCTTGCCGGCACCCGACAGGCTGATCTCCGGGTGTGCTCGACGAGATATCGTCACTATCGTTCAAGAGTTTTCCGAAGGAGGGTGATGGTATATCCAGTCAGAACGCAAATGCAAACAGTTCTTGTTACAGGTGGGGTAAGTCAGCAAACGGTAGTCAGCGCAATGTGAACTGCATCGGCACGATGACTTCCCCTTTGACCGGCTGACCGCCCCGGGTGGCCGGCTCGAAACGCCACCCGGCGATGGCTTCCATGGCGGCACGATCCAGCCGGGCGTGACCACTAGATTGGGCAACCGACCAGTCGATCGGCAGACCCTTGGCATTCACCACCACCCGCACCAGGACTTCCCCCTCCTGGCGCAGTCGTTGTGCGGCGCGAGGATAGTGTGGTGGCGGGTTGTCGAGATAGCCGGCCGAAAAACCGGGCTCCGTTTCATTGTCCTGGCCATTGGCGGGTCCCGGTACTGCTGCTTCGGCATCCTCGACCTCCTCTGAGGTCTCGGAGCGACTGCGCTGTCTGGATGATTCCTCGGACCCAGGTGTCGGCCCGGTTTCCAGTCGCGGCTCCGGTTCTGGTTCCGGTTCCGGTTCTGGTTCCGGTTCTGGTTCCGGTTCTGGTTCTGGTTCTGGTTCTGGTTCTGGTTCTGGTTCTGGTTCTGGTTCTGGTTCTGGTTCTGGTTCTGGTTCTGGTTCTGGTTCTGGTTCTGGTTCTGGT
>Ga0172382_10000924_pt1 | contig 54301 bp, 50 predicted proteins | sample Leawel138RmetaG_FD_122245 | JGI IMG/M metagenome (GOLD analysis project Ga0172382, IMG submission 122245) | Leachate microbial communities from a municipal landfill in Southern Ontario, Canada - Leachate well 138R metaG | ecosystem: Engineered > Solid waste > Landfill > Unclassified | place... | reverse complement strand
TGCTTGATCAGCTCGTTGTCGATCTCCTGCGGATAGATGTTCACCCCGCCGGCGATGATGGTCTCGGCGCTGCGCCCGGTGAGGAACAGCCAGTCGTCCTCGTCCAGGTAGCCGATGTCGCCCATGGTGAAGTAGTCGCCGCGCCGGTTGGCGTAGGTCTTGGTGTCGTCCTTCCAGTAGCTGAAGCCGCCCTGGTCCTTGAGGCTGAGGTAGATGTGGCCGGGCACGCCGGGCGGGCACTCGTTGCCCTCGTCGTCGAGGATCTTGGCGGCGTCCTTGTGCGGCCGTCGGCCCACCGTGCCGGGGCGCGCGAGCCACTGCTCGGAGGTCACCGTGAAGCCGACGCCGCCTTCGGAGCCGGCGTAGTATTCGTAGAGGATCGGCCCGAGCCATTCGATCATCGCCCGCTTCACCTCGGGCGGGCAGGGCGCCGCCCCGTGGGTGATCCGGCGCAAAGAGGAGAGGTCGTACTTGGCCCGCACCTCCTCTGGCAGGGCCAGCATCCGCTGGAACATGATCGGCACGAAGTGGCCGCGGGTGACCTTCTGGTCCTGGATGGTCTTGAGCACGAACTCGGTATCCCACTTGTCCATCAGGACGGTGGGCACGCCGTTGTTCAGCGCCCGGCGGATATCCCCGGCCAGCGGCGAGGCGTGGTAGGCCGGGCCGGTGCAGATGTGCTTGTCGACCGCGCGGTCGTAGATCGCATCGAAGCCGCCGATGGCCTGGGCGTTGGGCTTGTGGACGCCCTTCGGCCGGCCGGTGGTGCCCGAGCTGTAGAGCATGGTCGAGCCGCGCACCGGGTCGGTGATGTCGTCGGCCGGGTAGTCGTCGATGGTTTCGTGGGGGATGAAGCCCGGCAGGTCGCCGCCGATCGAGACCTTCAGGACCAGCAGCGGGCACTGGGCCGCGGCCTCGGCCACGCCTTCGACCCGGGTGTCGGCGAACACCGCGCGGGCCTCGCAGTTGTCGATGACGTAGGCGATCTCCTCGGGCTTGAGATGCCAGTTCACCGGCGTCATCCGGAAGCCGCCGCGCAGGCAGGCGAACAGCACGTCGGGGAACTCGAGCCGGTTGGAGCAGACGATGGCAACCGCATCACCGGCATTCAGCCCCCGGTCGCGCATCAGCCGCACCAGCCGGTTGGCGTTGGCGTTCAGCTCGCCGAAGGTGCGTGTCCGGCCGGTGGCGGCCTCCAGCACGGCCATCTTCTGCGGCCAGATCTGCGCCCACACGGCCGTGCACATGCCGGAGTCCACGGCCGCGTCGACCCTCGCCTTGAGGTCGGACTGGTCCAGGGTCGCCGATAGGGTCATTCCGCTTCCTCCCGGTTTTCTCGTTGCAGGCCCGCCGCTCAGCTCCAGAGCGGCGAGGACGGCTTCATGGCGCGGATCATGAAGGTGACGCTGGCCACGTCCTTGCCGGTGGCCGCGTCGGCGATGTCGACGTCGTACCAGGCGTTCTCGGTCTTCGGGCTCTCGGTCAGCTTGCGCATGGTCGTGCGCCCGACGTAGTCGCGGTCGGCGAAGATCGGGCCGGCCAGATGACGGACCTCCAGCGCGCCGAACAGGCCGACGTAGGGGGTTTTCGACTTGGCCAGCACGAACGGTCGGCTCATGTGGGCCAGCCGCACGACGTGGGCGGGCGAGAGCACGCCGTCCCTGGCGTAGGCCGGCAGGTTCTCGGTGATCCGGCCCAGCGAGGCTTCGTAGCTTTCGCGGCTCACCTTCATCGGGATGTCGGAGGTGGTGTCGCCCACCTGGATGTCGGCATAGATGCGCAGCCGGCCGGGCTCGGCGGCGGCCTGATCGGCCAGCCGGCGAGCGACTTCGGAGCCCTCGTCGCGGGCCTTGGGCGAGGCGCTGCCGATGCAGATCTGCTGGCCCTGGCGATTGAACATCTGCAGCCGGGCGCGCGGCTCGCCCGGATCGACGATGGCCTGCACCTCCTCGCGGTCGACGGTCGCCTGGGTGAAGTGCAGCGAGATGTCGCCGGTCTCGAACCAGGCGTCGCCGTACAGCTGCACCAGCATCGGCACGAACTGGTCCATGTGCACCGAGCCGGGGACGGTGCCGCCCTTGAAGCCGAGCTTGGAGGCGACCTCGTCGTTGTGGATCGAGCCGGAGGCCTGCTGGAAGCCGTTGTGGGGCGCGCGGAACGGGCCGGTCAGCCGTTGCGGGGCGAGGGTGTCGGTCATCTCGTTTCCTCCCGTGGCCTGCCGTCAGGTCAGACCCATCATCTCTTCGAAGTTGGCGCGGTAGAAGCAGTCCCGATCCGCCTCTCCGAGGCCCTCGAACGTCCGCTCGAAGCGGGCGATCGGGTCGTTAGTCCCCTCCGGATGCGGATAGTCGCTGGAGAACATGTAGAGCTCGGCGCCGCTGTCGCGGATCAGATAGCCGGCGTCCTCGCCCGGGAAGGGCGTGAACTTCACCTGCCGGCGGATGATCTCCGACGGCTTGGCCGACAGCTTCTGCAGGTAGGGGTCGGTGCGGCCGAACGAGCGCGCGCCCATGTCCATCTGACGCAGGAAGCCGGGCACCCAGTAGGCGCCGTACTCGATCACGCCCCCGCGCAGCTCGGGCTGGCGGTCGAAGAGGCCGTCATAGACCAGCGCGCCGAGGAACATCTCGGCCGAATGCGGCAGCACCACATAGTCCTTGAAGCGCAGGTTCTCGCCGCCGCCGTGCAGGTCGGGCGACTTGGGCTTGCCGTTGTTGACGTATTCCTGCGGCAGGGTGCGCGAGCCGGCGCCGATGTGCAGCACGAACGGGACCTTCTTCTCGGCCAGCAGGGCCCAGAAGGAGTCGAGGTCCGGATGGCCCGGCGACTTGTCGCCGGCCGGGGTCGACGGCACCCAAATGGCGCGACAGCCGAGGCGGATCGCCTCCTGCGCCTCCTCCAGCGCGCGGCCCGGGTTGTCGAGCGGCACGTAGGCGACGCCCATGAGGCGCGGGTCGCGGCAGAAGGCGGCCATCGCCCGGTTGGCCGCGCGGGCCCCGGCATAGAGCACTTCCTCGTCCAGGCTGGTGCGGAACGGACGCAGGGCCGAGGTCGGGAAGATCAGCTGGCTGGCGAAGCCCAACTCGTCGAGGGCCTGGACGCGCTCGGCAGGCTCGTAGGCGCCGTAGGCGAGCTTTCCCTTCGGGCCAGCGATCAGCCCTTCGATCACCTTCTCCTTGGGCGGCTCGACGGGCGGCCGGGTCGAGGGCGGATCGCGCCGGAGAAGCCGCTCCCTCCAAGGCTCGTTGGCGAACGGGACGAGCCAGTCGGCGGGCTCCATGACGTGGCTGTCGGCGTCGTGAAAGATCCGCCCCTGGGCGTACGGCATCCCGGCGCCTCTCCCTGTCTCTTGGTCTCGTTGGGGGAAGCATTGCACCGCCTTTCCGGAGCGACAACCGGATTCCGCGACTTGTCGCCGTCTTTTGATGACCGTCGCACTATAACCAATGTGATGTGCGCCGCGCCCTGCGGCGACCCGTGCTTGACAGGCCGACGCGGGCGAACGACCGAGGCTATGCCGCGATCCTGCGGCGGGGACGGCGGATGGCGAAGGCTGGAGCCCTGGGGGAGGTAAAGCGTCGCCGCCTGCGGCGGGGACGGCGGCTGGCGCCGGAGGCGAGGCGCGGACTGCTGCTCGACGTGGCGGCCGCGCGGCTGCTGGAGCAGGGCGTGCTGCCGCTGCCGGTCCAGGAGCTGGCCGACGCGGCCAAGGTCAGCAAGGCGCTGGTCTACCGTTACTTCCCCGAGCCGCCGGACCTCTACAACGCACTTCTGGCGCGCGACCTCGGCCGCCTCGCCAAGGACGGGATCTCGGCGGCGCTGGAGCGCGATCCGCTCGAGGCGGCGGTCGCCGATGCGGCCGAGGCCTACTATCGACACGTGGCGGCGCACGGGCCGCTGGCGCAGCTGATCCTGCGCGACCGCTTCATGCGCGGGCGGGTCTCGGGTTCGGCGGCGCGTCTTCGCGACCGGCTGGTGGGGAAGCTCGCCCGGCGCCTGCGCCACGAGCTCGGCCTCTCCATCCGCGAAGCGGTAGCGACGATCGGCGTTGGCCTGACCATGCCCGAGGAGTGCGGACGGCTGGCTTTTCAGGGCGAGCTCGATGTCGAGCGCGGCGCGCTCGTCTGCCGGGAGCTGTCGCTAGGCGTCCTGGACGTCGCCCGCCGCAGAGCCGCGGAAGCTCGCCGCTAGCCGGCGGTTGCCCGCCTCGACGATCTCGCCGGCGAGATCCTGCGCGGTGGCAAGGTCGAGTCGCCCCCGGGCCAGGATGCGGCCGGTGCGCAGCACGGCGCTGGTCAGCACGTTGGTCGCCGCGCGCGAGACGTCCTGCGGCACCCCGTGGCTGTAGGTGAAGCGGCGGGCCACCACCTCGGTGTTGCCGGCCCGCAGCGCCCGCTGCTCCTTGCGCAGGCCCCGGCGGACGGCCGGGGCGGTCTGCAGCGTCTGCAAGAGCACGCCGCGCTCGGCGACCTGGGCGAGGTAGGTGACCGTCGAGAGCCGCAGGCGTTCGGCCGGGCGCTCGGCGGTGTCGATCCGCTTCTGCTGGGCGGCGCGTACGGCGGCCAGCTCGCGGCGCGCCAAGGCCACCAGCAGGTCGTCGACGGTCGGGAAGAAGTGGTAGGCGCGCGGGGGGGTCAGGCCGGCCTCGCGGGCGAGCCGCTTCATGCTCAGCGCCGACAGGCCCTCGGCGACCACGATCCGCGCCGCGATGTCGAGCAGCTGCTCGTGGCGGGCCTCGGGCGAGAGGCGCACGCCCGGGCGGCGGGTGAGCGGCTGGCCAGGGGCGATGCGCACCGTCTCGCCGACGCCCTCCGGCGGGGCCGCCAGCGGCGGCGGCTCCGGCGCGCGGCCGGCCCTGGCCTTCGCCCAGTGGCCGCGGGTCGGGTAGGGGATGCCGGTCCGGTCGCAGATCTTGGCCAGGCCGTTGGCGCTGATCCCCAGCTCGGCGGCGACTTTGCTCAGCGGCTCGCGCCAGACCCGCGCGTAGAGCTCGGCGCGCGACAGCTCGCTCGGCGCAGGTCGGGTCGCGGGCTCTCCCATGCGCCGGACGATAGCAGGCTGGCCGCGCCCCTCAACGCCGCTTTGGGGCAGAGCGTTTGCTGACCAACGCACTATTCCGTATAAGCCGAAGCGCCGCCGCATCGCGAGGAAGCCGCCCATGCCTGCCCAGACCGCCGAGCTCGAAGATTTCCGCGCCGAGGTGCGGGCCTGGCTGGACGAGGCTTTCCCGAAGTCGCTGGCCGGGCGGGCGCCACAGGCGGGCGAGCCGGACCCCAAGGGCGACGAGGTCGAGGCCTGGAAGGCGGCGCTGTGCGGCCGTGGCTGGGGCACGCCGACGTGGCCGAAGGAATACGGCGGCGGCGGGCTGAGTCCGCAGCAGGCGCGCGCGCTGCGCGAGGAGATCCGCAAGGCGGGCGGATGGAATCCGATCGGCTGGACGATGGGCGTGCGGATGCTGGGTCCGACGCTGCTGGAGTTCGGCACGGAAGAGCAGAAGAAGCGGCACATCCCGCCGATCTGCCGCGGCGAGACCCGCTGGTGCCAGGGCTACTCCGAGCCGGGTGCGGGTTCTGACCTCGCCAGCCTGCAGACGCGCGCCGAGGACAAGGGCGACCACTTCCTGGTCAACGGGCAGAAGATCTGGACCAGCGGAGCGCAATACGCCGACTGGTGCTTCGCCCTGGTGCGCACCGACACGACGAAGAAGCACGAGGGCATCAGCTTCCTGCTGATCGACATGCGCTCGCCGGGTGTCGAGGTGCGGCCCATTCTGCTGATCGCCGGACGTTCGCCGTTCTGCGAAACCTTCTTCACCGACGTGAAGGTGCCCAAGGAGAACCTGGTCGGCCCGCTGAACGGCGGTTGGACCGTAGGCAAGCGCCTCCTGCAGTACGAGCGCCAGCGCAACGAAGACGCTCCGCGCCGCGCGACGGAGCAACGGCCCATCGAGCAGGTGGTGGCCGAATACGTCGGGCGCGATCCGGCCGGCCGTCTCGCCGACGGCGACCTTCGCACCCGGCTGACCCGTCACATGATGGAGCGGCAAGCCTTCACCCTGACCATGCAGCGGACTACCGCCGAGGCGGCCGGCGGCGGGCCGACCGCGGCGACCTCGATCCTGAAGAACGTCTCCTCGCTGCTGGTCCAGGAGCGGGCCGAGCTGCTGGTCGAGGCGATGGGCCATCAGGGCCTGGGTTGGGAGGGCGAGGCCTTCCGCCCCGAGGAGTTGGCGCTGGTCCGCGAATGGCTCTCCGGCAAGGCCAACACCATCTTCGCGGGCTCCTACGAGATCCAGAACAACATCATCTCCAAGCGGATCCTGGGCCTGCCCGATCCGCTCTAGCGGGCCGCGCCCGGCAGTTTGTCGGGGCGCAACGACCCGCGGGCCGTTCGGGCGCCTGATCGGCGTCCGAAAGGAGCCGGCCCATGTCCGTCGCACCCGCGGCCCCGCCGTCCGCCCTGCCGGGCGATCCCGAGGCGCTGATCGCCCACATCCTGGCGCGTTACCACGAGGTCCACCGGGCCGAGTTTCCGCAAGCCATTTCGCTCGCCAGGCGGGTGGAGGAGGTCCACCGGGAGGCGCCCGACTGTCCTCACGGCCTGGCCGATCACCTGGAGGCCATGTTCGAGGAGCTGGAGAGCCACCAGCAGAAGGAGGAGCGGATGCTCTTTCCGATGATGCGGATGGGCGGGCGCAAGATGGTCGGGCTGCCGATCCCGCGGATGATGTCCGAGCACGAGGAGCAGCTCGTCCAGCTCGAGCGGCTGGCCGAGCTGACGAAGGGCTTCACGGAGCCACCCGGCGCCTGCGGGACCTGGCGGGCGCTCTACGAAGCCTGCCGCAAGCTCGATGCGGACCTGCGCGAGCACATGCGGGTCGAGAACGAGGTGCTGTTCCCGATGTTCGCGCCGCCCGCCTGATCCCGGCGTCTTCCGCTCACCTGTCACGCCTCAGAGGTGGATCGTCATGGCTGTGGAGTTTTCCGACGTTCTGTCCGAACCAGCGATCGAGGCCGCTGCGCGGCTGGCGGCGGATGCGGCCAGGCGCCGGCCCGCGGAGCGCCTGGAGGCGCATGTGGAGGTGGCCGTGCGCCGCTCCTTCTGCCCCTGCGTCCACGCCATCGAGGATGGCATCGAGGGCGGGCTGTCCGGCGTGCACGCGGCGCTGCTGGAGGAGGTCGGCCGGCGCGCGCGAAGGCTGGCCGGCCGTCTGGCCTAGTCCTGGTGCGGCTTGGGGCTCAGGTGAGGGCGCTTGTTCTCGACCCCGTCCCACGCTTCGGCGTCGGCGGGGGGCGTCCCCTTGCGGGTGATGTTCGGCCAGATCTGTGCGTACTCGGCGTTGAGCGCCAGCCACTCGCCCGTGGCCTTGCGGTCGGTGTCGGGGACGATGGCGTCAGCGGGGCACTCCGGCTCGCAGACGCCGCAGTCGATGCACTCGTCGGGATGGATCACCAGGAAGTTCTCGCCCGCGTAGAAGCAGTCCACCGGGCAGACCTCGACGCAGTCCATGTATTTGCATTTGATGCAGTTTTCGGTGACGACGTAGGTCATGCGAGGGCTCCGGCGACCGCGGCGGCGACGTCCCTCTGCGGGCGGCGCGGCGCGGCTTCATCAAAGAGGCATCTAGCGTACATGTTTAGGCGGCGCTAGAGTTGCGCCGCCGCAAATCCGAGGCCCGTCGTGCTGGTTTTCACGGAAGCCACCCCCAACCCGAACGCCCTGAAGCTGCTGCCCCAGACCCGCCTGACCGACGGCGCGCGGCGGCGCCTCGTGCGTGGCCAGGCGCAGGGCTCGCCACTCGCCGAGCGGCTGTTCGAGGTGGAAGGGATCGAGGAGGTCTTCGTCGCCGAGGACTTCGTGACGGTCACCCGCGCCGAGGCGGCCGAGGCCTGGGCGACCCTGAAGGTGCGCGTCATCGCCGCTCTGGCCGACTTCCTGGACGAAGCTGCGCCGGCCCTGTCGGAGACGGGCGAGGCGACGGCGTCGGCGTCGGGGATCGAGGGTCGCATCCAGGCGGTGCTGGAGACCAGGGTGCGCCCCTACGTCGCCGGACACGGCGGCGATATCCGCATCGCCCGCTTCGAGCCGAGGACCGGCACGCTGCTGGTGGTGCTGAGCGGCGCCTGCGGGGGCTGTCCCTCGGCGCGGCTGACCCTGAAGGCGGGGGTCGAGAAGCTGGTCATGGAAGCGGTTCCGGAGGTCCGGCGGGTGGAAGAGGCCGGTAAGGAGGCCGAGATCGAGACCGCAAAGCGCCGCCCCGGCATCAAGCCGCTCTTCACCTATCGCGGCCGCAAGCTGGCCTCCGAGCGGAGCTGATCAGCCGCCTGCGGCGAATTCGGCCTGGCGCGCGCGGCCGAGCAGGGCGATCAGCGGACCGGGGTCCGCGACCAGGTCGGCCAGGGTGTAACCGTCCAGCACGTCCAGGAAGGCCGCCCGCGCTTCGTCCATCGCCGCCCGCAGCCGGCAGGCAGGGGTGATGACGCAGAGCTGGCGCGCCGGCGAGAAGCAGGGGACCAGCGCCAGGTCGGGCTCGGTTCTGCGCACCACCTCGCCGAGCCGGATGTCGCCGGGCGGCCGCCCGAGGCGCAGGCCGCCCTTCTTGCCCCGCGCCGTAGCCACCAGGCCGTCGCGGCCGAGGTCGAAGACCACCTTCATCAGGTGGTTCCTGGAGATGGCGTAGGCCTGGGCGATCTCGGCGATTGTCGGCCTCGGCTCGGGGTGCAGGGCCAGGTAGATCAGCACCCGCAGCGAGAAGTCGGTGTAGGCGGTGAGCCTCATGCGATGCCTCCCGTCGGGCGTGGACCGCCCGACGAAGCTGCATCGTATATATTTCTTTTGCGCGACGCCTCCCCCCGCCGTTCCGATCTCTGACGGAGAGAGGAGCGAGGGGCTGCCGCCACGAGCGGAGGGCCAAACCCGGCCGTGCTGATCCGGATCAAGGCGCGCGCGGGCGATCAGGTCAGGATGCCGGCTCGGAGATCGCCCGATGCTCACCCTCTACAGTCTCTTCCTGTCGGGCCGCGGCGGCGAGAGGCGCTTTATTCCGGTCCACTGCGGCAGCCACGTGGAGCTGCTGCGCAGGGCCAAGGCTGCGCTGGAGGCGGACGAGCAGGCCCGGCTCGTCGAGGCGAGGTTCGGCGAGGAGCTGCTGTTCATCCTGGAGAAGACGACCGAGACGCCTGCCTGAATTAGGCCACGCCGTCAAAAACCCCTGTTGCCGGAACGGCCGCGGGCTGGCTCTAATGGCGGGACCGGCGGACGTGGTCCGCCATCCTCGGTTGTGCGGGGGTCAATTGGCCAGCGAGTCGGCGCAGGGCGCGGGTCGGGCGCTTTGGGCGAGTACGGCGGCGTTCACCGTCTGCTTCGCCGTGTGGACGATCTTCTCGATCCTCGGACTCGGGCTGAAGGAAGAACTGGGCCTGTCGGAGACCCAGTACGGCCTCCTCGTCGGGACCCCCATCCTCACCGGCTCCCTGATTCGCATCGTGCTCGGCATCTGGGCCGACCAGTACGGCGGGCGCCGCGTGTTGTTCGTGGTGATGCTGCTGGGGGCGATCGCCACCTTCCTGCTCTCGCTGGCCGACACCTACCTGGAGATGCTGATCGCCGCGCTCGGCGTCGGCATCGCCGGCGGCTCCTTCGCGGTGGGGGTCGCCTACGTCTCCAAGTTCTACCCGCAGGAAAAGCAGGGGCAGGCCCTGGGGATCTTCGGCGCCGGCAACGTCGGCTCGGCGGTGACCAAGTTCCTGGCCCCGTTCGTCATGCTGGCGTTCGGCTGGGAGGCGGTGGCGCAGATCTGGGCCGCAGCCCTGGCGGTGACGGCGGTCGTCTTCCTGGTGCTCAGCCCGCCCGACCCGGACGTGGCCGCGCGGCGGGCCGAGGGCCGCAAGCCGGAACCGTTCCTGGCCCAGCTCGAGCCGCTGAAGAACCTGCAGGTCTGGCGCTTCAGCCTCTACTACTTCTTCGTGTTCGGGGCCTTCGTCGCCCTGGCGCTGTGGCTGCCGCGCTACCTGGTGGGCGTCTACGGCCTCGACGTGGCGGCGGCCGGGATGCTGGCGGCCTTCTACTCGGTGCCGGCGAGCCTGTTCCGCATCTACGGCGGCCGGTTGTCGGACAAGTACGGGGCGCGGGCGGTGCTCTACGTCACCTTCGGCGTCTGCGCCCTGTGCACCTTCATGTTGTCCTACCCGCCGACGGACTACGTGATCCACGGCATCGAGGGGCCGATCGCCTTCTCGACCTCGATGGGGCTGGTCCCGTTCGTGGTCACGGTGTTCGTGCTGGGATTCTTCATGAGCCTCGGCAAGGCGGCGGTGTTCCGCCACATCCCGGTCTACTACCCCGACCGGGTCGGCGCGGTCGGCGGCGTGGTGGGGATGGTCGGCGGGCTCGGCGGCTTCGTGCTGCCGATCGTGTTCGGCGCCCTGAACGACCTGACCGGCGTCTGGACAAGCTGCTTCTTCCTGCTGTTCCTGATCGCCACGACGTCGCTCGTCTGGATGCACGCTGCCGTCCGGCGGATGGAGGCGGCAAGGCCCGACGTCGACCGCGAGGCGCTGCCCGAACTGCCGGAAATGCAGCCGCTGCACGACCCGGCCAAGGTCGCGCCGGGCCCTGTGGTGCGGCCGGCGGGCGGGGTTTCTCTGCGTCGTCCGGCGATCCAGGACTGGCGGCCCGAGGACGAGGCGTTCTGGAAGACCACCGGGCGGCCGATCGCCCGCCGCAACCTGTGGATCTCGACCTACTGCCTGCTGCTGGCCTTCGCTGTGTGGATGGTCTGGAGCGTCGTGGTGGCGCGGCTGCCGGCCGTGGGCTTCGACTTTACGTCCGACCAGCTGTTCTGGCTGGCGGCGCTGCCGGGGCTCTCCGGCGCCACCCTGCGGATCTTCTACGCCTTCCTGGTGCCGATCTTCGGCGGGCGGCTGTGGACGGCGCTTTCCACCGCCTCGCTGCTGATCCCGGCCTTCGGCATCGGCTATGCGGTGCAGGACCCGGGCACGCCCTACCTGATCTTCGTGGTGCTGGCCCTGCTATGCGGCTTCGGCGGCGGCAACTTCGCCTCCTCGATGGCCAACATCAGCTTCTTCTTCCCGAAGGCCGAGAAGGGTTCGGCCCTAGCGCTCAACGCCGGGCTCGGCAACCTCGGGGTCAGCGTCATGCAGTTCGCGGTGCCGATCGCCGTGACCATGAGCCTGTACGGCGCGCTCGGCGGCCCCGCCCAGACGACCGTCGAGGGCGGCCAGGTGTGGATGCAGAACGCCGGCTTCATCTGGGCGCCGTTCGTGATCGTGGGGACCGTCCTGGCCTGGTTCGGCATGGACGACCTGGCCAGCGCGCGCGCCTCGTTCGCCGAGCAGGCGGCGATCTTCCAGCGGCCGCACAACTGGCTGATGTGCTGGCTCTACACCGGCACCTTCGGCTCGTTCATCGGCTTCTCGGCCGGCTTCCCGCTGCTGGCCAGGATCGCCTTTCCGGACGTGGACTCCCTCCGCTACGTCTTCCTCGGGCCGCTGGTGGGAGCCGCCTCGCGCGCTGCGACCGGCTGGGTGGCCGACCGCTGGGGCGGGGCCCGCGTCACCGTCCTGGTGTTCCTCGGCATGATCGGCGCCGTCGCCGGCATGCTCTGGTACCTGAACAGCGGCAGCTTCTGGGGCTTCTTCGCCATGGTCATGCTGCTGTTCTTCTTCAGCGGCGTGGGCAACGCCTCCACTTTCCAGATGATCCCGGCGATCTGGCGCGAGACGGTGGCGGCGAAGACCGGGGACCAGGCGCAGGCCGACCGCGAGGCGGCCGCCGTGATCGGCTTCACCTCGGCGATCGCCGCTTTCGGGGCCTTCTTCATCCCGAAGGCCTACGGCGCCTCGATCGACGCGACCGGGACCGCCGACGCCGCCCTGTGGGGCCTCCTGATCTTCTACGTCAGCTGCGCGCTGCTGACGGTCCTCGTCTACGCCCGGCCAGGCGGCGTGCTGTTCGAAGCCGAGCGCCGCCGTCCGGGCAAGCCAGCCATGGAAGGAAGCCGATGAGCCACCTGCTCGACCGCCTGACCTACTTCCGCCGCGAGAAGGAGACCTTCGCCAACGGCCATGGCCTGACCACGGTCGAGGACCGCACCTGGGAGGACGCCTATCGGAAGCGCTGGGCGGCGGACAAGATCGTGCGCTCCAAGACCGACTATCCGCGCACCCGGCCCGACCTGCCCAACCACGAGCCCCGCGGCTGTCCGCGCGGGGCGAGCTACAGCTGGTATCTCTATTCCGGCGCGCGGCTGAAGTATCCGCTGGTGCGCGGCCGGCTGCTGCGCCACTGGCGCGAGGCGCGCAAGTCGCTCTCGCCGGTGGCCGCCTGGAAGTCGATCGTCGAGGCCCCGGACAAGCGCCACGACTGGGTCAGTCGCCGGGGGCGGGGCGGCTTCGTGCGGGTCGGCTGGGACGAGGCCAGCGAGATCATCGCCGCGGCCAACGCCTACACCATCAAGACCTACGGGCCCGACCGGGTGGCCGGCTTCTCGCCGATCCCGGCCATGTCGATGATCTCCTACGCGGCCGGCAGCCGGTACCTGTCGCTGATCGGCGGCGTGCCGCTGTCCTTCTACGACTGGTACTGCGACCTGCCGCCGTCCTCGCCGCAGACCTGGGGCGAGCAGACCGACGTGCCCGAGAGCGCTGACTGGTACAACGCCGGCTTCCTGATGGTCTGGGGCTCGAACATCCCCATGACCCGCTCGCCCGACGCCCACTTCTACACCGAGGTGCGCTACCGCGGGGCGCGCAGCGTGGTGGTCGCGCCCGACTTCAACGAGGCGGCCAAGTTCGCCGACCTGTGGCTGCACCCCAAGCAGGGGACCGACGCGGCGCTAGCGCTGGCGCTGGGTCACGTGATCCTGCGCGAGTTCCACCTCGACCGGTCCGTGCCCTACTTCCAGGACTACGTCCGCCGCTACTCGGACTTCCCGATGCTGGTGCGGCTGGTGGAGCGCGACGGGCGCTGGGTCCCCGACCGCATGGTGCGTGCCGCCGACTTCGAGGGCGGCCTGGGCGAAACGGACAAGGCCGACTGGAAGACGGTCGCGCTGGACGAACTCTCCGGCGAGCCGGTCTGCCCGCTGGGTTCGGCCGGCTTCCGCTGGGGCGACAAGGGCAAGTGGAACCTCGAGGAGAAGGACGGGCAGGGGCGTGACGTCCGTCTGAGGCTGAGCCTGGCCGACGCCGGGCATGAGATCGCGCCGGTGGATTTTCCCTACTTCGGCGGCGCGGCGCCCGATGCTTTCGTCTCCACCGACCACGCGCAGGTGCTGACCCGCAACGTGCCGGTGAGGCGGTTGAGCCTGGCGGGCGGCGAGGCGATGGTCGCCACGGTGTTCGACCTGTTCTGCGCCAACTACGGCCTCGACCGTGGCTTCGGCGGCGAGAACGTCGCCAGCTCCTATGACGAGGACGTGCCCTTCACGCCGGCCTGGGCCGAGCGGGTCACCGGCGTGCCGCGCGAGGCCATCGTCTCGGTCGCCCGCCAGTTCGCCGAGAACGCCGAGAAGACCAAGGGCCGCTCGATGGTCATCGTCGGGGCCGGGCTCAACCACTGGTACCACATGGACATGAGCTACCGCGGCATCATCAACATGCTGGTGATGTGCGGCTGCGTGGGTCAGTCCGGCGGCGGCTGGGCCCACTACGTCGGCCAGGAGAAGCTGCGTCCGGCGACCGGCTGGCTGCCGCTGGCCTTCGCGCTCGACTGGATCCGGCCGGTCCGCCAGCAGAACGCGACCTCGTTCTGGTACGCCCACACCGACCAGTGGCGCTACGACAGCCTGAAGATGACCGACATGCTCTCGCCCACGGCGCCGACGGGCGAGTGGCCGGTCAGCACCATCGACTACAACGTCAAGGCCGAGCGGATGGGCTGGCTGCCCTCGACGCCCGCGCTGGAGACCAACTCGCTCGAGCTCGGCCGGCGGCTGAAGGAGAGCGGCGAGAACCCCGGCGCCTTCACGGCCGCGGCGCTGAAGGCCGGCGAGCTGAAGATGAGCTGCCACGACCCGGACAATCCGGTGAACTGGCCGCGCAACATCTTCTTCTGGCGTTCAAATGTGCTGGGGGCCAGCGGCAAGGGCCACGAATACTTCCTCAAGCACCTGGTCGGCTCGCTGCACGGGGTGATCGGCGAGGACCTGGCCGAGACCGGCGGCGAGAAGCCTGCCGAGGTCGTCTGGCATGACGAGGCGCCGACCGGGAAGCTGGACCTGATGGTGAGCATCGACTTCCGGCTCTCCACCACGGCCCTCTACGCCGACATCGTGCTGGCTTCGGCCACCTGGTACGAGAAGCACGACCTCAACACGACCGACATGCACCCCTTCATCCACCCGCTGACGGCGGCGGTGGACCCGTTGTGGGACTCCAAGACCGACTGGGAGATCTTCCGCGGCATCGCCAGGAAGTTCTCGGAAGTCTGCCCCGAGGTGCTGGGCGTCGAGCACGACCTGATGCTCACGCCGATCATGCACGACGCGGCCGAAGAGTGCGCCCAGCCCTACGAGGTCAAGGACTGGGGCAAGGGCGAGTGCGAGCCGGTCCCGGGCGTGACCATGCCGAAGGTCAGTCTGGTGGAGCGCGACTATCCGGCCACCTACGCCCGTTTCACGTCGCTGGGGCCGCTGCTGGAGACCCTCGGCAACGGCTCGAAGGGGCTGAACTGGAAGACCGCCGAGGACGTCGAGGACCTCGCCCATCTCAACGGCCGCGTCGCCGACGGGCCGACGGCCGGGCGGCCCAGGGTGCTCAGCGACATCGACGCCTGCGAGACCATCCTGATGCTGGCGCCGGAGACCAACGGCCAGGTCGCCCTGCGCGCCTGGGCCGCGCTCTCCGAGTTCACCGGCCGCGAGCACGCCCACCTCGCCGAGGGCAAGGAGGACGAGAAGATCCGCTTCCGCGACGTGGCCGCCCAGCCGCGCAAGATCATCTCCTCGCCGACCTGGTCGGGCATCGAGTCCGAGGAGGTCTGCTACAATGCCGGGTGGACCAACGTGCACGAGCTGATCCCCTGGCGCACGCTGTCGGGGCGCCAGGAGCTCTACCAGGACCACCCCTGGATGCTCGCCTTCGGGGAGGGCTTCGTCACCTGGCGGCCGCCCATCGACACCCGCTCGGTCGGGGCGGTGGCCGGCAAGCTGCCCAACGGCAACGCCGAGATCGTGCTGAACCTGGTCACCCCGCACCAGAAGTGGGGCATCCACTCCACCTACTGCGAGAACCTGATCATGCTCTCGCTCAGCCGCGGCGGGCCGACGGTGTGGATCAGCGAGGCGGACGCGGCCAAGGCCGGCATCGCCGACAACGACTGGATCGAGGCCTTCAACGTCAACGGCGCGCTGGTCGCCCGGGCCATCGTCTCCCAGCGCGTGCCCGACGGCCTGGCGATCATGTACCACGCCCAGGAAAAGCTGGTGAACACGCTGGGCTCCGAGATCACCGGCCAGCGCGGCGGCATCCACAACTCGGTGACCCGCATCAACATGAAGCCGACGCACATGATCGGCGGCTACGTCCAGCTGGCCTACGGCTTCAACTACTACGGCACGGTGGGGGCCAACCGGGACGAGTTCATCGTCGTCAGAAAGATGAGCCGGCTCAACTGGTTCGACAAGGCGGCCGAGGGCGCCGGGGAGGCGAGGATCTGATGAAGGTTCGTGCTCAGATCGCGATGGTCCTGAACCTCGACAAGTGCATCGGCTGTCACACCTGTTCGATCACCTGCAAGAACGTCTGGACCAACCGCGAAGGCGTCGAATACGTCTGGTTCAACAACGTCGAGTCCAAGCCCGGCGTCGGCTATCCCAAGGACTGGGAGAACCAGAAGCGCTGGAACGGCGGCTGGGTCCGCAAGAAGAACGGCAAGATCGAGCCCCGCATGGGCGCCAAGTGGCGGATCCTGTCGAAGATCTTCGCCAACCCCGACCTGCCCGAGATCGACGACTTCTACGAGCCCTACACCTTCGAATACGAGTGGCTGGAGAAGGCCCCCGAACTGCAGGCCCAGCCCTCGGCCAAGCCCCGCTCGCTGATCACCGGCGAGGTGATGAAGAAGGTCGAGTGGAGCGGCAACTGGGAGGACGACCTGGGCGGCGAGTTCGCCAAGCGCAGCCAGGACTACAACTTCGAGGGCGTCGAGAAGGAGATCTACGGGCAGTTCGAGAACACCTTCCTGATGTACCTGCCCAGACTCTGCGAGCACTGTCTCAACCCGGCGTGCCTGGCGGCCTGTCCCTCGGGGGCGATCTACAAGCGGGCCGAGGACGGCATCGTGCTGATCGACCAGGAACGCTGCCGCGGCTGGCGGATGTGCGTCTCCGGGTGCCCGTACAAGAAGGTCTATTACAACTGGTCCTCGGGTAAGTCGGAGAAGTGCATCTTCTGCTTCCCGCGCATCGAGGCCGGGCAGCCGACGGTGTGCTCGGAGACCTGCGTCGGGCGCATTCGCTACCTCGGCGTGATCCTCTACGACGCCGACCGCATCCAGGAGGCCGCCAGCGTCGAGCGCGAGCAGGACCTCTATCCGGCCCAGCTGTCGGTATTCCTGGACCCCGACGACCTGACCGTACAGGAGCAGGCCCGCCGCGACGGGGTGCCGGAGACCTGGATCGAGGCCGCGACGCGCAGCCCGGTCTACAAGATGGCCATCGAGTGGAAGGTCGCCTTCCCGCTGCACCCCGAGTACCGGACCCTGCCGATGGTCTGGTACGTTCCGCCGCTGTCGCCGATCCAGTCGGCGGCCGAGGCCGGCAAGATGACCGTCAACGACGGCATGCCGGACGTGCGCTCTCTGCGCATTCCGCTGCGCTACCTAGCCAACCTGCTGACCGCCGGCGCCGAGGAGCCGGTCGCCGCCGCGCTCGAACGGATGCTGGCCATGCGGGCCTACATGCGCGCCAAGACGGTCGAGGGCGCGGTCGACGAGGCCATCGCCCAGAAGGTCGGCCTGACCGGCGCGGTGATCGAGGAGATGTACCGCTACATGGGCCTGGCGGCCTACGAGGACCGCTACGTGATTCCCACCGCCCACCGCGAGGACAACGAGGACGCCTACGTTCTGCGGGGTTCGGCCGGCTTCGCCTTCAATGAAGGCTCCAACGGCACCACCAAGGCCAACCTGTTCGGGCGCCGGGACCAAACCCCGCGGCATCGTTACATGGATGTCTCCACATGATTGCGACGCTCAAGGTGCTGTCCCTGCTCCTGAGCTATCCGAGCCAGGAGCTGAAGGACGAGGCGGGCGCGCTGCGGGCCGCCCTCGAAGGCGAGCGGCTGCTGAAGCCGCAGACCCTGCGGGCGCTTGAGCCGCTGTTCGACGAGCTGGCGCGGAACGACCTTCTGGAGCTGCAGGGCCGCTACGTCGACCTTTTCGATCGCACCCGCTCGCTGTCGCTGCACCTATTCGAGCACGTCCACGGCGAGAGCCGCGAGCGCGGCCAGGCGATGATCGATTTGCGGGCGGCGTACGGCGAGCAGGGGCTGCTGATGGTCTCGGACGAGCTGCCGGACTTTCTGCCTGCCTTCCTGGAGTTCGCCGCGGTGCTGCCGCTCAAGGAGGCCCGCCGCACGCTCGCCGAGCCGGTGCACGTGCTGCAGGCGCTGCACGAGCGGCTGCAGGCGAGGGGCACGCCCTATGCGGCGGTGCTCGCCGCCTTGGTCGAGCTGTCGGGCGCCAGGCCGCATCCGGACGCGCTGCAGGAGCTTCGAGCCAAGCCCGACCCCGCCGCCGACGACTTCGAGGCCGTCGACAAGGCCTGGGAGGAAGAGGCCGTCCGCTTCGGTCCCGAAACTGCGGAGCCGACGGGACTGATGGCCAAGCTGCGCGCCTGGCGCCGTCCGGCCGACGGCGTGCGGACCGGCCCGAACCGCTAGGAGGGTGAGGCCATGGAAGCGTTCATCAATCAGCTCGCCTTCGGGTGGTTCCCCTACCTGGCGGTGACGGTGCTGATCGTCGGCTCGATCTTCCGCTTCGACAAGGCGCAGTACACTTGGCGCTCGCAGTCCAGCCAGTTCCTGCGCCGCCGGCAGATGCTGATCGGCTCCAACCTCTTCCACATGGGCGTGCTGGTGCTGCTCGGGGGTCACTTCGTTGGCCTGCTCACCCCGATCAACGTGTTCGACGCGGTCGGCATCGCCCACGAGTTCAAGCAGAAGGCGGCGCTGATCGTCGGCGGGATCGCCGGGATCATGGCCTGGGTCGGCGCGACCCTGCTGCTGCACCGGCGCCTGTTCGACGCCCGCATCCGGCGCAGCTCGCACTGGACGGACATCGCCGTGCTGGTGATGCTCTGGCTGCAGCTCACCCTCGGCATCGCCACCACCTATTGGACGATCCAGCACCTCGACGGTCGCGAGATGCTTCTATTCATGGGCTGGGCCAACGGGTTGCTGACCTTCAACCCGGACGCCGCCGACCTGATCGTGGACGCGGCCCTGGTCTACAAGCTGCACATCATCCTGGGGCTGATGCTGTTCCTGGTCACCCCGTTCAGCCGGCTGGTGCACATCTGGAGCATCCCGCTCTTCTACTTGGTGCGGCCCGGCTACCAGCTCGTCCGCTCGCGCGGGAAGCTGCGCCAGCCCCAGCCGGCCTCGCTGAGCCACGGCCCGGCGGGCGGCGCGCCGAGCTACGGCGGCCCGGTGGTGCAGCGGTCGCAGGCGGAGAGCGGCCAATGACCGCCGCGCGCTTCGTCGTCACCCGCTCGCGCGGGGGGACGGCCCCGCCGCCGGTTCCGGTCGAGACCCTGCCACGGCGTCCTGCCGCTTCCGCCTGTGGCGGGGGAGGGGCGTCGCCGGCTTTCGAGGAGCGCCCGGTGCGGGTGGACGGGGTGGAGATCGCGCCCGAGGCGATCGCCCGAGAGATGCAGAACCACCCGCACGAGGATCCGGCCGCGAGCTGGCGCGAAGCCGCCCGGGCCCTGGTGGTGCGCGAGCTGCTGCTGGCCGAGGCCCGCCGACGGGGCCTCGCGCCCGAGCCGGAGCCGCTGGGCGACGGGCGGATGGAGACCGAGGAGGAGAGCCTGATCCGGGCCCTGCTCGACGAGGCCGTCGAGCCGGCGAGCCCGTCCGAGGCCGAGCGCCGCCGCGTCTACGAGGGCATGCGCTCGAAATTCGTGACCCCGACCCTCTTCGAGGCGGCGCACATCCTGATCGAGCCCGCGGGCGATGGCGAGGCGGCCTGGGGCGAGGCGCGCGCCCACGCCCAGGCGATCATCGAGCTGGTCGGTGACGATCCGCGCGCTTTCGCCGAGGCGGCGGCGCAGTCGGCCTGCCCGACCGGCGTGCAGGGCGGATCGCTCGGCCAGATCCGCCGCGGCGAACTGGTGGGCCCGGTGCAGGCGGCGCTGGAGGTCCTGCCGGAGGGGACTACGGCGCGCGAGCCGGTGCGCTCGCGCTTCGGCTGGCACGTGGTGCGCCTGGAGCGCCGGATCGTCGGGCGCGACCTGCCCTTCGAGGCCGTCGATGCGCGCATCTGCGACATGCTCGAGGCGAGGGCCTGGTCGCTCGCCGCCGCCCAGTTCGTCGCGGAGCTCGCGGCGGGGGGCCGCATCGAGGGCGTCGAGCTGGCCCCGCCGGACGCCGGCTTTTCCGCCTGCGAGGAGGGCAGGGGATGCTGACCCTCGGCGAGGTGCTGGCCCTGTCCCGGCGGTCGGCCGCCGCGTTCGAAGCCGTAGGGTTGCCGCCGCAGCTGCGGGCCGGCCTGGAGGCCGCCGCCGCGGCGGAGGGGATCGAGCCCCGCGCCTGGCTGCGCATCGCCGTCGCCGAGTTCGCCGAGGGCGCCGAGCCGGTCGAGTGGACCCGGCTGATGTCGAAGCTGCGTGACAGCGCCGACCCCGGGGGCGACTGTCTCGCGTTGATGATCGAGCGCCGGCTCGCGGCGTCGCGGCGGCGACAGCTCGCGGAGGACTGACGGATGGCCAACCAACCCGAAGGGACGCCGCCCCAGAGCGGCCTCAACCCTCGCCTCCAACAGGGCGTGGACTCCGAATACAGCGACGAGGTGCACGGCAGCACTCCGATGGACACCGTTTCGGTGAAGAACTCGGGGCCGGCCGTCTGGCCGGTGATCTGGGCCGTCGTCACCATCGGCCTCGTCCTCCTGACGCTCTGGCTGATCTTCGGCTGACCCGCGATACGCGGCCTTGCGCGGCCGGCCGAAGCGTGGAGAATGATGGGACAGCGTTCCATTATTTAGAACTCGGCGGCGCATGCAGCGAAGGACCTTCCTGATGAGCGTGATGACGGGCGCGGCCGGACCGGCCGTGGGTGCGGCGGCGGGCGCCGAGCCGGTGGTCGAGACCACCGAGGGCCGCTACCGCGGCCGCACGGCGGGCGGGGTGCATGTCTTCAAGGGGATGCGCTACGGCGCGCCGACCGGGGGGGTGAATCGCTTCCTGCCGCCGAAGCCGCCGGAGAGATTCGCCGGCGTGCGGGACGCCCTGGAGTACGGCGACCAGAGCCCGCAGATGCGCGGGCCCCTCGCGGACAGGGGGCCGATGAGCGAGGACTGCCTGCGGATCAACGTCTGGACGCCGGCGCTGGGCGAGGGGAAGCGCCCGGTCCTGCTGTGGTTCCACGGCGGCGGCTTCGAGGCGGGCAGCGGCTCCATCCCGCTCTACGACGGTTCCAACATGGTCCGCCGCGGCGACGTGGTGGTCTGCACGGTCAACCACCGCCTCAACGTCTACGGCTTCTGCGACCTATCCGAACTGCTCGGCGAGGAGTTCGCCCAGTCCGGCAACGTGGGGTGGCTGGATCTCGTGGCCGCCATGCGCTGGGTGCGCGAGAACATCGCCGCCTTCGGGGGCGACCCGGGCAACGTGATGATCTACGGCCAGTCGGGCGGCGGGCGGAAGGTCAGCCTCAGCTTCGCCGGCCAGGCGGCCGCAGGCCTGTTCCACAAGGGCGTGGTGCAGTCCGGCTCGCACCTGCTGGTGCAGACCAAGGAACAGTCGCAGGCGCTGGTCCAGGACCTGCTGAAGCGGCTTGAGATCGACCCGCGCAACGCCCGTGACCTGCAGAAGGTCCCGCAGGACGAGCTGACCCGCGTCCAGCTCCAGACGATGACCGCCGCCCGCTACCGCTTCGAGCCGGTGCTGGACGGCGTCACCTTCGCCGCCCACCCGTGGATCCCGAACGCCCCGGCCCACACGGCCAAGGTCCCACTGATGGTCGGCGCCACCCAGACCGAGCTCTCCAACCAGCTCGGCCGGGACGAGCGCGTCTACCAGATGGACGAGGCGGCCCTGCGCCAGCGCCTGGCCCGCTACCTGCCGGCCGAGGACATCGACGAGGCGCTGACGGTGTTCAAGGCCACCACGCCGGGCGGGTCGACGGCCGAGATCTTCTTCAAGATCACCTCCTGGCGCGCCTACATCCGCAACGCGACCATCATGGCCGAGCAGCGGGCGGCGCAGAACGGGGCGGACAACCCGACCTGGATGTACCAGCTCACCTGGCGCTCGCCCGCCGAGGACGGCCGGCGGTACTCGCAGCACACGCTCGACCTGCCGTTCATGTTCGACAACGTGGACAAGGCCCTGCACCTGACCGGGCCGGAGAGCGCCGAGACCAAGCTGATGGCCGAGACCATGGCCGAGGCATGGCTCGCCTTCGCCCGCAACGGCGACCCCAACCATTCCGGCATCCCGACATGGCCGACCTACGACGTCGAGCGGCGGCCGGTGATGCTGTTCGACGCCCCGCCGAAGCTGGCTCTCGACCCGTTCCGCGAGGAACGCGAGTTCATGGCCCGCTACCACCCGGTGCGCGTCACCGCCCGCGACGCGACCTAGGACGCTTCAACCATGCCCAGACTTCTGACCTCGCTCGCCGCCGCTCTGGCGGCGCTCCCTGCCGCGGCCTTCGCCCAGGAGGCCGCCGGCCCTCGCGTGGACCGGTTGCTTGAAGGCCCGCCGGGCCTCGTTTCGCCCCGTCACGCCGAGGCCCAGCGCGCCGGCATGCGAGCGCTGCACTTCTGCACCGGCCTGTTCGCCTCCGAGATGCCGCGCGAGGTTGTCGAGCGGACCACCACCCGCGCGCCGGCCGGCACGAGGATGGAGATCGACGAGGCGACCCGCACCGTCTCGGTCCACTACCGGGACGACATGCCGCCCCGCATCGCCGTCTGGCGGCCGCTGCTCGGCTGCACCCAGCTGCCGATCGGCGCGACGATGGAGCTGGCCAAGGCGCTGCCGCGGCCGCCGGCGGAGGTGACGGTCCCCGACCTCGACTCCCGGCCCTGGCCGATGGGCGACGCCAGCGCCACGGCCAGGCTGCCCAAGGCGCGCGCCGCCGCGCTGGAGAGGGTGCTGGACGAGGCCTTCCGCGACCAGCAGGGCGAATACCGCGGCAACACCTGGGGCGTCGTCGTGGTCAAGGACGGCAAGATCGTCGCCGAGCGCTACGATCCCGGCTTCGGCCCGCACGTCGCCGCCCGCACCAACTCCATGTGCAAGTCGGTGGCCGCCAGCCTGGTCGGCGTCGGCGTCCGGCAGGGGCTGGTCGACCTGCACCGCAAGGCGCCGCTGGCCGAGTGGTGTCGGCCGGGCGATCCGCGCGGCGAGATCACCCTTGACCACATGATGCACATGGCCAGCGGCCTCTACACCGAGGCCGGCGGCAACCCGCAGGGCGACCTCTACCAGTCGGGCGCGGCGGCGGCCGAGGTCTCGGCGCTCAACATGGTGGACTCCCGCCCCGGCGAGCGGTTCGTCTACGCCGGCTCCGACACCATCCTGCTGGTCCGTGCCCTGCGCCAGGCGGTGAACGACGATACGGCCTTCATGACCTGGCCGCACCGCGAGTTCCTGTGGAAGCTCGGGATGACCCGGACCATCCTGGAGACCGACTGGAACGACGACTTCCTGATCTCCGGCCAGTGCTGGTCGACGGCCCGCGACTTCGGCCGTTTCGGGATGCTCTACCTGGCCGACGGGATGTGGAACGGCGAGCGGCTGCTGCCCGAGGGCTGGACCCGCTACGTCTCCACCCCGGCTCCGGCCCAGCCGGCCAGCGCGGCGGCGGGCGGCGCCCGCTACGGCGGCCAGTTCTGGATCTACGGCGGCAATGACGGCCTCCCGGACGACGCCTTCTCTCCGGGCGGGGCGCTCGGCCAGTACGCGATGATCGTGCCTTCCAAGAATCTGGTGGTGGTCCGCCGCGGCCTCGACGTCGGCGAGGGCTTCAGGATCGCCAAGTTCTCGGCCGACGTGATCGCCGCGCTCGAGGGGACGAAATGATCGACCGCCGCACGGTGCTGGCGGCTTCCGCCGCGGTGCTGGCGCCCCAGCCGTCCGCCGCGGGGGCGGGGCGCGAGCCGGGACCCGGCCGAGGACCCTGGGTCCACGGCCGTCCGGAGGACCATGGGCTGTCGACCCCGGCGCTGGAGAAGGCCGCCGAGGCGATCGGCTCGACGGGCGAGCGGCAGGGCCTGGTGATCGTCCGAGATGGCGTCATCGTCTTCGAGCGCTACTGGGCCACGCCCTACGCGCGGGCCACGCCCGACTGGCGCAACGTATCCTTCTCGTCCGGCAAGTCCTGGGGCGGGACCATGGTCGGGCGCGCCTACACGCAGGGGCTCCTGAAGCTGGACGACCTCGCCGACCGCTACCACCCCTCGGCGGTCTCCGGGCTGAAGCCGGAGGTCACCATCCGGCACATGCTGACCATGACCTCGGGCGGCACCCTGAACGTCAAGCCGAGCTCCAAACCGCCGCGGCGGCTCGACGATCCGACCCCGCCCGGGCCCGGCGCGGAATACGAGTGGCAGGAGGTGGGCGAGAAGGGCTCGCCGCCGGGCTACGGTGTCTCCATCCCGGCGGGGACGGTCTTCTACTACGACGGCGCCGTGGCCGATCACCTGGCCAACGTGATCGCCAAGGTCAGCGGCATGACCAGCCACCGCTACATAATGACCGAGGTGGTCGCTCCGATGGGCTGCGAGACCCTGATCTACCAGCCGGAGGGGATCGACAAGGCCGGGAACATCCGGCTGGGCGGCTCGATCCTGATGTCCTGCCGGGACCTGGCGCGCCTCGGCCAGCTCTACCTGAACGCCGGACGCTGGGACGGACGCCAGCTGATCGCGGCCGACTACATCGCCGAGGCGATCAGCCCCTCGCCGCTGAACCCGTCCTACGGCTTCCTCTGGTGGCTGAACGCGGCCGGCCGGGTGCCGAACGCGCCGCGCTCGATGTACATGGCCGCAGGCGCCCTGGGGCAGTACTGCTTCGTGCTGCCCGAGCAGGGGATGGTGGTCGCCACCATGGGCTTCGGCGCCAACTCGCTGACCGCCGCCCAGGCCTTCGACGCCCTCGGCCCCGCGCTGCCCGGACTGTCCGCATGACCCCCACCCGCAGGGAGGCGCTCGGCGCATCGGCGCTGGCGCTCGCCGCCATGACGACCACCCCGACCTCCGCGACGGCGCAGTCCGCCCAGCCGGCGGGTCCCGCCGCGCCCACCCCGGCGGTGACCGGCCCGCTCAGCCGCTTCATCGCCGGCGCACAGGGCCTGGCGATCGACGAGGAGACGCTGGACCTAGGGCGGCGGCACATCCTCGACACCCTGGCTTCGGCGGTGGCCTGCCGTGACCTCGAACCCTCGGTGCTGGCCCGGCGCTTCGCCCTCGACCAGTCCGGCGACGCCCGCAAGAGCGCCGTGACCATCCTGGCGACCCGCGAGAAGGCGGCGATGATCGACGCGGTCTTCGCCTCGGCGATGACCGCGCACGGGGCGGAGATCAACGACTTCATTCCCTCGGCCCTGGTGCAGCCGGGCCCCGCCATCGTCAGCGCCGCCATCGCCCTGGCCGAGCAGCGTCGGCTGTCCGGCAAGGCGGTGCTGAAGGCAGTGATCGTCGGCTACGAGATCGCCGGTCGCCTGCCAAAGGCGCTGGGCCGGGGCAACCTGGTCCGCTCGGGTCTCGCCAACCACGGGATCGCGCCGACCTTCGGCGTCGCCGCCTGCGCCGCCGCTTTGATCGGCCTGCCGGAGGACCGCATCGGCGACGTGCTCACCTACTGCTCGCAGCAGGCCTCCGGCTCCTGGCAGTGGATGCTCGACGTCGAGCACGTGGAGAAGTCCTTCGTGTTCGCCGGCATGGGCGCGCGGGCGGGGCTGCAGGCGGCGCTGTTCGTCGAGCACGGCTTCCGCGGCGTGCGCGAGAACCTCGACCAGCCGACCGGCTTCATGAACCAGGGCATGTTCACCGGCCCGAACAGCGACCTCGACCGCGCCTACCTGGTCGAGCGGCTCGGCGAGCGCTGGGAAATGCCGCTGACCGCCTACAAGAAGTACCCTACTGGCGGGCCGACCCAGCCGGCGGTCGAGGGGCTGCTGCGCCTGCTGCCGGAGCTGGACAAGGACCGGATCTCCTCGGTGCGGATCGAGATGCCGGGGCGCTGGCAGGCGTTCCGTGACGCGGCCATGCCGGCGCTTAACCTGCGCTACCTGACCGCCATCATCCTGATCGACCGCAAGCTCGACTTCGTCTCGGCCCAGTCGCTGGAGCGGATGCATGGCGATGCGCAGGTGAAGGCGCTGATGGCCAAGGTCGACGTCGCCCACGATCCGGCCCAGGAAGCCGGCCCCGGCCAGGAGCGGGTGGAGTCGGCTCGGGTGATCGTCACCGACCTCGACGGGACGCGGCGCGAGGCGTTCGTGCCCTACGTCACCGGCTTCCCGTCCCACCCGATGTCCAAGGCCGAGGCGGAGGAGAAGGCGCGAGGGCTGCTGACGCCCACGCTCGGCCGCGAGCGGACCGAGGCGCTGATCCGCCAGGTCTGGGACCTCGACAACATGCCGAACGCGGGCGATCTGTCCGCGATGATCGCGACCTGAGGCGCGAGTCGACGGCGAGGGACGCGTGGACACCACGGTAGCCAAGGGGCTGGCGGTTCTGGAGGCGCTGGCGCGCGCCGACGGCCCCGTCCGACTGGCCGACCTGGCCCAGCAACTCGGGCTGCAGAAATCCAACGTCCACCGCCTGCTGCAGACTCTGGTCGCGCTTGGCTTCGCGGCCCAGGAGCCCGGCACCAGCCGCTACCTGCCGACCCTGAAGCTTTGGGAACTGGGCGTGGGCGTCTTGCAGGCCCACCCGGCCCGCCGGGCCGCCGCGCCGTTCCTGCAGGAGCTGCACCGGGCGACCGCCGAGACCGTCAGCCTGACGGTGCTGGACGGGGACGAGGTGCTCTACCTGGAGAAGCTGCTCTCGCCGCGGCCGCTGCGTTTCTCCACCCGGCCGGGCTCGCGCGCGCCCGCGGCGATGACCGCCTCCGGCAAGGCCATGCTCGCCCAGCTGGACGATCCGCGGCCGATGCTGGAGCGGAGCACGGCGAAGTGGAGCCAGGCCCGGGACCTCGACGTCGAGGCCCTGCTGGCCGAGCTGGAACAGGTCCGACGCGAGGGCTACGCGGTCTCGGAGGGCGGCTGGACGCCGGGTCTCGTGGGCATCGCCGCGGCGATCCCCGCGGGCGAGGGGCCGCAGGCGGCGATCACCGTCTCCGGGCCCATCGAGCGCATCTCCGAGGCCAAACGGGAGCAGATCGTCGAGGCGGTGCTGAACGCCTGCGCCCGGATCGGCGAGGCCAGCGGGCCGCTCTGACGCGTGACGGGACCTTGGCTGCGGAGCCGGTTCGGCGTAAAGGAGACGGATCCAACCCGAGGATGCCGCCGTGACGCGCGCCGCGCTGCACACCGCCGCCACCATGATGATTACCACCGGCCATACCGGACGGGGGCGATCGCGCGCGGGCTGACAACCCAGGACAGATCGAAGGACTTCAACCCCGCTCCGGCCAGGAGACGGGGTTTTTCAATGCCTTTTTCTCCGGCCGGGCCAAGTCAGAGGAAGGCAACCGATGTCTCATAATCCGCCGCTCGAGGAGATCGCCCAGGCGACCCGGGCCTTCGTGCGCGCGCTCGCGCCCGAACGGCCCCGCCGCGTGGAGGCCGCCGTCGCCGGCCCCGCCGGCATGCCGCTGCTCTGCGCCGTCGAACAGGCGCTGGCCGAGGCCCTGCCCGGCAAGGCCGCGCAGGAACTCGTCTGGCTCACCTCCGACCCGGCGAACGGCGTCCACCGCCTGCGTCTCCTCGCCTACGGCCCGGGCGACAAACTGCTCGCCGAAGCCGCCCACGAATTCGGGTGAGGGCGCAGGTGACGGGTGGGCTTTCCGGCCAGCCAGTCACCACCAGCCTTCGGTGACTGGTTGCGCGCAGCGCTACCCGTCACCCGTCACGGACGCGCCTCCTGCAACCGGCCTCCATCCCCGCCTTGCCAGCGTCGGCTTGACGGGGGTCAATGCCGGACGGGCGCGGGTGTGGCGCTTGAGAGGCCCCCGACAGGAGACGACCTTGGACGATCATTTCCGGCAGCTGCTCGAGGTCGCCGCCAGTCAGCCGCAGCCGCATCGGCTGCTGTTCGTATTCGCCGCCGCGGAATTGCCGGACGAGGCGACCGAGGAACAGCGGGCCAGATTCCAGGCCGGGCTGGGCGGAGCGCTGGCGCCGCTCATGTGCGTCGACAAGGCTCCCGAGGAGCTGTCGGGCTCTCGCCGAGCTGGCCGAGGAGTCCCGCCAGGCGGGGCCGCCGTGGCAGGTGGTGTTCGCCGCCGCGCTGCCGGGACGCGACGGGCGCCCGCCCGGAAAGGCCGAGATCGATGGAGCGCTGCAGGCCATGATCGACGCCATCCGCATCGGCGGGGTGGGGCGCTTCGCCGCCTACGACGCGGAAGGACAGCCGCTGCAGTTCGCCTGATCGCCTCGCGTCACGATAAATTTTCGCCTTCGGGCTTGCTGAACGGCGTTCGAACCGGGCCTCATCGTATCGGTCGTTTTGACGGGAGAGGCATGGGCATGGGCGATCGCAGCCTGGTCGTTTGGTCGCTGGAGCGGGTGGCCGAACTGCATGGGGACCCCACGCCGCAGGTCTATGCGCGGCTGTTCGCGCTCAATCCCGAGGTCGAGGCGCTGTTCATGCTGGACAGCCAGCGGGGCGTGAAGGGGGCCATGCTGGGCCACGTGATCGACACCCTGCTCGACCTCGCCGGCCCGCGCCACTACGGCGCCAACATGATCTACGCCGAGATGACCAACCATTCGGGCATCGGCGTTCCGCCGGCCCAGTTCGTCACCTTCTTCGACGTCGTGAAGGAAGAGTTCCGCGCCCTGATCGGCGCAGAGTGGACGGCCGAGGTCGAGGCCGCCTGGGACGACACGCTGGAGGACGTGAAGCGGGTCGTGGCCAAGGTGGAGGCCGCGCAGGCCGCCTGAGGCCAGGCCGCCCCGCCGCCCCGCGAAGGGGAGGGCGGGGCGCGCGAGACGCTAGTTCCGCGCCGGGATCACCACCGGCAGGGTCTCGTACCCGTGGACGAAGGACGAGTAGGTCCGGGTCGGCTCGCCCACCACGCGGATCTCCGGGAAGCGCTTGAGGATCTCTTCCCAGATGATCGTCAGCTGCATCTCGGCGACGCGGTTGCCGACGCAGCGGTGCACCCCGAAGCCGAACGACAGGTGCTCGCGCGGGCGCGCCCGGCCGATGATGTAGTCGTTCGGCCGCTCGATGCGGCTCTCGTCGCGGTTGCCCGAAATGTACCACATGGCCACCCGGTCGCCTTTCAGGATGGTCTTGCCGCCCACCTCGACGTCGCGGTTGGCGACGCGGGCCATGTGCGCAAGCGGCGTCTGGTAGCGGATGGTCTCGGAGACCATCGAGGAGATCAGGTCCGGGTTGGCCCGCAGCTTGTCGTACTCGGCCGGGTTGTTGTTGAGGTGGTAGACGCTGCCCGAGATGGTGTTCCGGGTGGTGTCGTTGCCGCCGACGATCAGCAGGATGACGTTGCCCTGGAACACGTCGATCGGCATGTCGCGGGTCGACGGGTTGTGGGCCAGCATCGAGATCAGGTCGATGCCAGGCTCGCTGTTCAGCCGCTCGTTCCACAGGCCCTGGAAGGTGGTGAAGCAGTCGGCCATGTCGGCGAACTTCTGCTCCCAGCTGGTCACCGGGCCGTGGCCGGGCTGGTTGGTGACCACGTCGGACCAGTAGGTCAGCCGCCGGCGCTGCTCGAACGGGAAGTCGAACAGGGTCGCCAGCGTCATCGCCGTAAGTTCCTTGGAGACCTTGTCGACCCAGTCGAATTCCTCGCCGATCGGCAGGGAGTCGAGAATCTGGCCGGCCCGCTCGCGCACGATCGGCGACATCTTGGCGATGTTGCCGGGCGCCACCGTCGGGCTGACCGCCTTGCGCTGGGCGCTGTGCTCGGGCTCGTCCATGGTGATGAAGCCGGCGCCGCGCCGCTGCGCCCGGTCGCCGAGCGCCTTGCGCTGTTCCTCGAGCGCGACCTGGTTGATCAGGGTGATGCCGTCGGCCGACGAGAAATCCTCGTGGTTGGTGTCGACGGCGAGGATGTCCTCCCACTTGGTGATCGACCAGTAGCGGCCGAACTCGCTCTCCTCGGTGAGGTGGACCGGGTCTTCCCGGCGCAGTCGTTCGAACACCGGCCAGAGCGTGTCGTCCTGGAAGCGCTGCGCCTGGCCCGGGTTGAGCTTCGCCAGCGGGATGGCGTTGACGTCCTCGACGGCCGCGGCGGCTTCCGGCTTGACTGCGATGTTCATGTTTCTCTCCCTCGTCGTCGCCTTCGGCGGACGCGCTTCGACCGCGGCGCGACATTGTTTGAGGGATAGTGCGCCCTACCGGACGATGTTCGGCAAGCGTCTTGTTGACGCCGGCGTCATCCAGCCGGAGCGCCGACCTGGCGCGGGCGGGGATCGGCGCCGATGTAGCCGAGCGCGGCGGCGTGCTGGATGGCCTGCGAGCGGCCGCCGACCCCCAGCTTCCGGGCCGCGTTGCCCAGGTGGAACCGCACGGTCGGCAGCGAGATGCCGACGATGCCGCCGATCTCGGCGTCGGTCTTGCCCGCCGCCGCCCACTTCAGGCACTGGATCTCGCGCCGGGTGAGCCTGGCCGGCACGGCGGAGGGCACCCCGCCGACCGCTTCGTCGTAGGCTCCGATGAAGCGGAAGGCCAGGCCGTGCAGCCGCTCGGCCCAGGCGGCGAAGGTGGTCTCGACGTCGAGGCTGGTGTCGGGGCTGGCCCACACCACCGCCCCGATCACCCCGCCCGGCAGGTGGGCGGGCGCGACGATGGCCGTCCCGACGCCGAAGGTGTCGGTCGCGCCGGCCTCCTCCAGCGCACGCAGGGCCCCGTTTGGCCGCCAGGAGCCGAAACGGCGGTTGCGGAACCAGAACGGCTCGGCGCAGCAGCGCGAGGCGTGCACCAGCGCCGAGCGCAGGGCGAAGCCGCGGTCCTCCCAGTAGCGCAGGTCCGGATCGATCCACCGGAAGATGGTGACTGCGAAGGGCAGCCCGTCCGGGCCGCGCATCGGCTCGGGATCGCCGATGTCGGCGGAAACGGCGATGTAGGGCAGGCCGATTTCCTCGCCGGCCCTGGCCACCTCGCGGGCGAGGTCTTGGGCGAGATGCAGCAGGTCGCAAGGCTTGGCTGGAGTGACCGTCATGGCCGGCGGCCGCTTCCCCCTATCATTTCCGACAGCTTGTTCGCTGAAGCCCCGCTTCGCAAGCTGCCATCGGCGTCCGACCTCGGGCGGACAATGACCAGCGCCCGGCCAACGGGCTGAGGGGAGGAACATATGGGGCTCGGTAAATGGGGGGCCTCTGCGGCCGTCCTTGCCATGGCGTGCGCGAGCTCGCCCGCCATCGCGCAACAGGCCGCCACGGAAGTGGAGACCATCATCGTCACAGCGCAGAAGCGCGAACAGAACCTGCAGGACGTGCCGATCGTGGTCACCGTCGTCTCGGGCGAACAGCTTCAGGACGCCGGGGTGAAGGACGTGAAGGACCTGCAGGTCCTGTCGCCGGGCCTGTCCGTCACATCTTCGACCGGCGGGGCGCAGACCTCGATCCGTATCCGCGGCGTCGGCACCATCGGCGACAACCCGGGGCTGGAGTCCTCGGTCGGCACGGTGATCGACGGCGTCTACCGGGCCCGCAGCGGCGTGGCCTTCAACGATCTCGGCGAGGTCGAACGCATCGAGGTGCTGAAGGGCCCGCAGGGCACGGTGTTCGGCAAGAACACCTCGGCGGGCGTCATCAACGTCATCACCGCCGCGCCGGAGTTCACCTTCGGGGCCCAGGGCGAGGTGACGGCGGGCAACCACGGCGCGAAGGGGGCCTCGGTCAGCGTCACCGGCCCGCTCTCCGAGACGCTGGCGGGCCGGCTGTTCGCCGCCCGACGCGTGCGCGACGGCTTCTACGATCTTCGCAACGGGGCCGGTCCCAGCACTCAGGGCGACAACGACGACCAGGACGTGACTACCGTCCGCGGCCAGCTGCTGTGGCGGCCGACCGATACCCTGACCCTGCGGTTGCTGGCCGACTACACGGAGCGGGACGAGCACTGCTGCCTGGACGTGACCACCCTGGTCGGTCCGACTGGGGCGATCATCGACATCCTGGCCGCGGACGACGGGCTGTTGCGCCCGGCCGACCCGTTCCGCCGGCTAGGCCACGCGAACCGCGAGTCGAACCAGCACATCGAGGACAAGGGCGTCTCGCTGCAGGCAGACTGGGAGCTCAACGACAACGTCACCCTGACCTCGGTCACCGCCTGGCGCGACTGGCGCAACCGGCAGGCCAACGACATCGACTTCTCCTCGGCCGATATCTGGTACCGGCCGGACGACGGACGCACCTTCTCCAACTTCGAGGTGTTCTCGCAGGAGGTGCGGCTGGCCGGCGCCTCCGGACCGCTCGACTGGATGGTGGGCGGCTTTTTCTCCGACGAGCAGCTGAACACCAGCGCGTTCACGCCCTACGGCACGGCCTACGAGTTCTACTTCGGCGTGCTGCTGTCGGCGGGGGTCAATCCGGCGATGGTCTCGCAGCTGACCGGCCTGCCGTTCGGGACCAACTTCCGGCCCGGCGAGGGCGCGTACGATCACTTCGACCACGAGAGCCGCGGCTGGGCGCTGTTCACCAACAACACCTGGCACGTCAGCGACGCGCTCGAGGTGACCTTCGGCCTTCGCTACGCCTCCGACACCAAGGAGGTGTTCTCGCAGTACAGCAACACCGTCCCGGCGGCGGCCTGCGCAGCGGCCATCGTGCGGCCGATGCCGGCGGCGATGCGCAACGTCATCTGTGCGCCGGGCTCCGACCCGGCGTTCGACGGCGTCGACACCTCCCAGAAGCGCACCGAGGAGCGGCTGGGCGGCACGGTGAAGGTCAGCTACCGCTTCTCGCCCGAGCTGATGGGCTACGTCTCCTACGCCTCCAGCCACAAGAGCGGCGGCTTCAACCTCGACCGCGCGCGGCTCGGGCCCGGGATCATCAATCCGGACACCAGCTTTCCGGCCGAGACGGTGGACGCCTACGAGATCGGCCTGAAGAGCCAGCTGTTCGACAACAGCCTGATCCTCAACGCCGCGGCGTTCGACCAGACCTTCGAGGATTTCCAGCTCAACACCTTCACCGGCATCAGCTTCGTGGTCGCCTCGATCCCCGAGGTCACCTCGCGCGGCGTCGATGTCGACGCCATGTGGCGCACGCCGGTGGAGGGACTGACCTTCACCGGCGGGGCGACCTATGCGGTGACCCAGTACGGGAACTTCGTGCCCGGTCCCGGCGTCGGGCCGCGGCTGCCGACCTCCCGGCTATCCTACGCCCCGCTGTGGTCGGTCTCCTGGTCGGGGGCCTACGAGCGTGAGGTTGGGTCGGGGCTGAAGTTCCGGGCCAGCCTCTCGGGCCGATACACCTCGGCCTACAACACCGGCTCGAACCTCGATCCGCTGAAGATCCAGAAGGAGCTGACGCTGTGGAACGGCCGGGTCGGCCTGGGCTCTGCGGACGAGCGCTGGACGGTGGAGCTGTTCGCCCAGAACCTGACCGACGAGGATTACTATCAGGTCGTCGTCGACCAGCCTCTGCAATCAGGCACCTTCGCCGCCTTCCTGGGCGCGCCGCGCACCTGGGGCGTGACGCTCCGCTCGAGGTTCTAGTGGACCTGGACCTGACGCCGGCGGACCTCGCCTTCCGGGACGAGGTCCGCGCCTTCCTGGCCGACATGCTGAAGCCGGAGCTGCGGCAGGCGGCGGCGCGGGCGACCAGCGTCTTCACCCACCCCCGCTACAGCCTGCCATGGCAGAAGATCCTGCACGCGCGCGGTTGGGCGGCGCCGAGCTGGCCGAAGGCGCACGGTGGGCCCGGCTGGAGCGAGGTGCAGCGCTACATCTTCGCCGCCGAGTGCGCGCGGGCCGGGGCTCCCAGCCTGGCCCCCATGGGCCTGCGGATGGTGGGCCCGGCGATCATGGGCTTCGGGACCGAGGCGCAGAAGGCGCACTACCTGCCCCGCATCCTCTCGGGTGAGGACTACTGGTGCCAGGGCTACTCCGAGCCGGGCGCCGGCTCGGACCTGGCGGCGCTGCAGCTGCGCGCCGACAGCGACGGCGACGACTACGTGCTGACCGGCTCCAAGATCTGGACCACCCACGCCCAGTTCGCCAACCGCATGTTCTGTCTCGTCAGGACGCGGTTCGAGGGCAAGCCGCAGGCAGGGATCACCTTCCTTCTGCTGGATATGACGAGCCCCGGGATCACCGTGAAGCCGATCGTCACCCTGGCCGGCGAGCACGAGGTCAACCAGGTCTTCTTCGACGGGGTGCGGGTTCCCAAGGCCAACCGCCTGGGCGAGGAGAACCAGGGCTGGACGGTCGCCAAGTACCTGCTGGAGTTCGAACGTGGCGGCGGCTCGGCGCCTGGGCTGCAGGTGGCGCTCGCGCGCGCCCGGCGCCTCGCCGACGCCGAGGGGCACGACGATCCGGCCTGGCGACGGCGGCTGGCGGAGGCCGAGATCGCCGTCCAGGCCATCGACATCTCCGAGCGGCGGGTGCTGGCGGCGCTGGCCAGCGGCGCCAACCCGGGGCCGGCCTCATCCATGCTGAAGATCAACGGGGCGGAGGCGGTCCAGAGGATCGACGAGCTGGCGCTCGAGGCGGCCGGCCTCTACGCAGCCCCCGACCAGCCGCAGGCGCGCGAGCCGAACGCCAACCTCGAAGTCATCGGGCCCGAGCACAGCCTTACCCTCATGGCCCGCTACCTGAACGACCGCGCCGCCTCGATCTACGGCGGCTCCAACGAGATCCAGCGAGACATCATCGCCCGGCTGGTGCTGGGCCTGTGAGGAAACCCGAGTCCATGACGTTCAGCTTTCGCCGCCCTCCGTTCCGCACCTATTCGATCAGCGAGCTCTGCCGCGAATTCGACGTCACGCCCCGGGCGCTGAGGTTCTACGAGGAGCGCGGCCTGCTTTCGCCCGCCCGACGCGACATGCAGCGCATCTACTCCTCCCGCGACCGGGCGCGGCTGGCTCTCGTGGTCCGCGGCCGCCGGGTCGGCATCAGCCTGGCCGAAATCCACGAGATCCTGGACGTCTACGACCGGGAAGGGCCGGCCGGTCAGAACGCGCGCGCCTTGCGCGTGTTCAAGAAGAAGATCGCCGAGCTGGAAGCCCAGCGCGCCGACGTTGTGGCGGCGATCGAGACGTTGCAGGACGCCGCGGACCGACTTGCCGAGCGGCTGGGCGGGGAGGCCGCGGCCTAGCGAAGGAGAGGCGATGAGCGCCCTCGACGAGATCGCCCAAGTCGCATGGGCGCGGCTGCCCGCCTCGCCCCTGAGCGGCGGCAAGGTCGACTATCGGTCGCCGCGGGGCGACGTCGGCTTTTTCGGGCCCGGGTCGATGGCCTGGCGGGTGCACGCCAACCCCATCGCTCTGGCGGTAGGCGGGGTGGCGGCGGTGATCCTCGAACTGGCCGAGCCGCGCGTGCGCACTGGCGTCTGGGAGCATTCCATCTTCCGCACCGACCCACTGGCGCGAATGCAGCGCACCGGCGAGGCGACGCTGATCACCACCTACGGGCCGACCCGCGCGGCCGAAGCGCGGATCGCCATGGTCACCCGCATGCACGAGCGGGTCTTCGGGACGACGCCGGAGGGGCAGGCCTTCACTGCCCTCGACCCGGAGCTGATGACCTGGGTGCACCTGACCGCCGGCTGGGGATTCGTCACCGCCTACGACCGCTACGTCGAACGGCTGGGGGCGGCCGAGATCGACCGCTACTACGCCGAGGGCGGGCGGCTGGGTCGGGCGTTCGGCGCGCCGGAGCCGCCCGGCTCGGCCGCCGAGGTCGCGGCCTGGTTCGACCGTATGCGGCCGATGCTGCGGCCGAACCCGATCATCGGCGAGTTCCTGGGGATCGTGGCCCGCACCTCGCCCCTCGGCCTGGCCGGCCGGGCGCTGCAGCCGCTGGTCGTCGAGGCCGCCATCGACCTCGTGCCGGAGGACATCCGCGACGCGCTCGGCCTCTCGTCGCGGGCGGTCCGCCTGGGCGTGGCCGAGTTCGTGCTGGGCGGCCTGGGCAGTGCCGCGCGCCGCTCGCCGCCGCCGGTGGTGCGCGACGCCTACGCCCGCATCGGCCTGACCCCCTATCAGTTCCGCTAGCTATCGCGGTTCGGCGAGAGGCGGCACGCTCCCTTTCCGACAGAGCCGGCGCAAGACCGGCGAGTAGAGGGACGGGAGACCATGCACATCGAAGCAAGCCGGCGGGCGCTGCTCGCCCTGACCGTGTCCGCGGCCGCGCTCGGGGCGGGCCAGGCCGCCTGGGCGCAGAGCCCGGCCGAGGGCGTGACCACCCTGGACGCGGTGGTGGTGACGGCCCAGCGCCGGGAGGAGACCGCCAACACCGTCCCGATGCCGATCCAGGCGGTGGGCGGCGAGGTTCTGGAGCAGCTCCACGTCACCGACGCCCGCGACCTGTCGGCCTTTGCGCCAAGCTTCACCGTCTCGCAGAGCTACCAGGGGGTGCCGACCTACACGCTGCGCGGCATCGGCTTCAACACCATCAACCTGTCGGCCACCTCCACCGTCGGCACCTACGTGGACGAGGTCGCCTACGCCTATCCGTTCATGCTGACCGGGCCGATCTTCGACCTGGAGCGGGTGGAGGTGCTGAAGGGCCCGCAGGGCACCCTCTACGGCCGCAACACCACCGCCGGCCTGGTGGACTTCGTCACCCGCAAGCCGACCGACGTGTTCGACGCCTCGGTCACGGCCGAGGTCGGCAATTACGAGACCTTCAACCTCGAGGGCTTCGTCAATGGACCGATCGCCGAAGGGATCGCCGGGCGCCTCGCCTTCCGCATCGAGAACAGCGACGAGGGCTGGCAAGTCAGCAACACCCGAGGCGAGCGGCAGGGCAAGGTCGACCGCTGGGGCCTGCGCGCTTCGCTGGCCATCGAGCCCAACGAGCGGGTGGCCATCGACGCCTCGGTGAACGCCTGGAAGAACAAGTCCGACACCGTCACCGCCCAGGGGATCGGCTTCACCCCGGCGACCACCAACAGCCCATTCAACGCCCCCGGGCTGCCCGGCTACATCGCCGCCAATCCGCCCACCGCGGCCCGCGACGGCGACTGGGCGCCGGCCGCCCTGCGCGGCGTGGACGTCGGAATCGGCGCGGGTCTGGCCGGCCCGCTGCGCGAGGACAACGACTTCATCGCGCTGAAGCTGCGCGTCGCCGTGGAGCTGGCCGACAACCTGCGGCTGGTCTCGCTGACCAGCTTCAACGACCTGAAGCGCCGGGCGCTGTCCGACTGGAGCGGCGCGCCCTACGAGATTCTGCTGCAACGGACCCACGGCGACATCGAATCGATCGCCGAGGAGCTGCGCCTGGAGGGCGAGACCGAGCGGATGAACTGGCTGGCCGGCGTCTACGTCGCCCGCGACGAGATCCTGGACTCCAACCGCACCCTGCTGGGTCAGAACGCCAACGTCACCCTCATCCGCACGGTGGGCCAGCCGTTGCTGGCGAGCCCGTTCAACAGCTTCGGCTACACCCCGGCCGACCTGAGCCAGGCCTTCCGCACCTATCAGGACATCGGCGAGATCGAGACCGAGACCTGGAGCGTCTTCGCCAACGGCGACTACCGTCTGACCGACACCCTCAAGCTGACGCTCGGGCTGCGCTACACCCAGGACAAGCAGGACTACGTCGGCTGCTCGCGCGACGTGAACGGCTCGATGCTGCCGAACGTCAACGTCGTGAACCGGGCGCTGTTCTTCCAGACCTACGGGGCGATGGTGGCGCCCATCGCTATGGGCGATTGCGTGACCTTCGACCCGGCCACCCTGACCTTCGGGGCGGTGCGCTCGACGCTGGACGAGGACAATTTCGCCTGGCGGGTCGCCCTCGACTGGCGGCCCACCGACGACGTCCTGCTCTACGGCTCGATCTCGCGCGGGGCCAAGGCCGGGGCCTCGCCGATCAACGCGGCCAACATCTCCACCCAGAACGCCCCCGCCCGCCAGGAACTGCTCACCGCCTACGAGGTGGGGATCAAGGCGACGCTGCTAGAACGGCGCATGCAGGCCAACGTCGGCGCCTTCTACTACGACTACGAGGACAAGCAGCTGTCGGTCTATTTCGCCGACCCGATCTACACGGCGCTGGCGCGGCTGCAGAACGTGCCGGAGGGCGAGGCCTACGGCCTGGACGGGGAGGTGACGCTGCGGGTGACGCCGGAGCTGACGCTGATCGGCTCGGGCACGCTGCTGCACACCGAGGTCATCGGCTACGCCGGCATCAACGGCGCCGGCCAGCCGGAGAACTTCGACGGCCGTCCTTTCCTCTACAGCCCCGAGCGTAGCTTCGCGCTGACCGCCCTCTACAACCGCGACCTGACCGGGTCGCTGGGGGTGCAGGCGGCGGTCAACTACCGCTGGCAGGACGAGGCCCATGCCGACCTCGAGGGCGACCCGCAGTTCGTGATCAGAGACTACGGCCTGCTCAACGCCAGCGTCGGCCTGCACAGCCTGGACGACCGCTGGCGACTGGCGGTGTGGGGCCGCAACCTGACGGACGAGTACTACTGGACCGCAGTCTCCTCGAACGCGAACGTGGTGGTCCGCTTCCCGGGCCAGCCGCGCACCTACGGGGCCTCGCTGACGGTCAGGTTCTGAGCCGCCGCGGGCGGGAAGATGGAGCCGGTCGCCGAAAGTGATCACGGCGTGTTGAACCTTATTCCTCCCACCGCGCTTAGAGCTTGGCCTTACGAGGAGGAGATTCAACTTATGCGCATTGTCACCATGGCTTTCGCGGCCGCCGCCGCCCTGTCCCTCGTCGCCTGCAACAGCCCGGCCGACCAGGCCGCCGAAGAGAAGGCCGACGCCCTGGAAGCCCAGGCCGCCGCGACCTCGAACGAGACGATGGAGACCCAGCTGAACGCTCAGGCCGACGCCATCGAGCAGCAGGCCGGCAACGCCGACGGCGGCGCGACCACCGCCAACACCCCCGACACCAGCCCGTCGAAGTAAGGGGCCCGAGGGGGCGCCGACCCCCGCTCCGGGATCAGTTGCAGAACACCCCGGAGCGGGCGTCGGCGTACCGCCCGCCGGCCCAGGCCACCTCGCCGTTGACCAGAACGGCGTCGATCCCCACCGCGTCGCGCACATAGCGCATGCCCTCGCCGGGCAAATCGAAGACCGCGCGCTCTTCGCCCCGACCGATCGTCCGGTCGTCGAACACCACCACGTCCGCCGCCTTGCCCGGCTGCAGCCGGCCCCGGTCCTTCAGACCCCAGATGTCGGCCGTCTCGGACGTGATCTTGCGGACCGCCTCCTCCAGCGTGAGCGCGCCCGCCTTCCGAACGAACTCGCTGAACAGATAGCCGGTGTCGCCGTAGGTGGCGAAGGAAGCGATGTGCGCCCCGCCGTCGCTGGCGCCGATGTGCATAAGGGGGTGCGCCAGCATCGGCCCGATCCGCTCGGTGCTCTCGTGTCCCTGTGCGCCGCTGAGGAAGGCGACGTCCAGCCCGTTCTCCAGCGAGATGTCGATCAGCGCCCGCGCCGGGAGCTGGCTCCTCTCGCGCGCGATTTCGGAAAGCGTGCGGCCGACATAGGCCTGCGGCGCCGCATCGCCGCCGCGCACGACCAGCCCGCCCATCATCCGCTCGCCCCCGTCCGGCCCGAGGTCGGCGACCATCCGCTCGACGGTCTCCGGATCGGTCAGCGAGGCGAGCCTGGCCTCCAGCGGCTGGCGCAGCACCCGCACCCAGCGCGGCAGCCGGGCGAAGAACAGGCTGGGCCGTAGCAGGCTGAAGCTGATGTCGATCGGCCTCGTCTGCATCTGCGGCCAGACCCGTGCGCCGCGGGCGAACTGCTCCTCAACGCGGGCGATGGCGCGCGGGGCGTTGTCCGGCGCTTGGGTGCTGTCGAACAGCGGCGAGAAGGTGGTGGGGATGCCGTGGCGCAGCGACAGCTCGGCGAGCTGGTCGATCCGCGCGATGGTCAGGTCGACGGCGTAGAACTCCGGCACGCACTGCAACATGCGGCCGCCCCACTCGCCCAGCACCGCACACAGCGCGTCGAGCTCGGCGAACTGGGCGAACCGGCTCGGCACCGGACGGCCGTTCTCGTCGATGTCCACGAAGCTGGTGGACAGGCCCACCGCGCCGGCGTCGAGGCAGGCCCGCAGCAGGTCCTGCATGGCGGCGATCTCGTCGCTCGTCGCGGCGCGCTGCTGCGCGGCCTCGCCCATCACCCACAGCCGGATGACGCTGTGGCCGACCAGCGGGGCGACGTTGATCGACAGGTGGCGGGCGACCGCCTCGCGATAGCCGGCGAAGTCCTCCCAGCACCATTCGAAGGCCTCGGTGAATGCTTCCGGGGGCATCTCCTCGATCTGCTGGAACATGCCGACGACGCGGGACCGGTCGGCGGCCTTCAGCGGCGCCAGCGACAGGGAACAGTTGCCGGGCACGATGGTGGTCAGGCCGTGCTCCAGCGCGGGCCGCGCCGCCCCGTCCCAGAGCAGCTGGACGTCGAAATGGGTGTGCGGGTCGATGAAGCCGGGGGCCACCACCTTGCCCGCCGCATCGATGGTGCGGGCAGCCTCGCCGGTCACGTCGCCCACAGCCGCGATCCGGCCGCCCCGGATCGCCACGTTGCCGTGGCGGGCCGTCGCGCCGGTCCCGTCGACGATCCGCCCGCCGGTGATCAGGACGTCGAACATGTTTCCGCTCCCTCCAGCATCCGCCGCCACGGCTGGCCCTCGAGGCCCGAAAGGTCGGAGACGCCGCAGTTGCGCATCAGCGCGAAGCCGGCCTCCGCGTCGATCGCCACCTGCGCGCGGCCGCCGTTGGGGTAGCGCAGGGTGACCAGCAGTTCGGCAGCGCCGTCGTGGCCGGCGGCGATCTCCGCACCGACGATGACGGCCTCGTCCCTCATCCCAGCGGCGGCTCGATGAAGACCACGTCGCTGCCCAACAGCAGCCCGGCGGGCTTGCGCAGCAGGAAGATGTGCAGGTTCCAGCTGGCCAGCTTCTCGGCCGCCTCGTTAGCGGACAGGTCGGGCAGCACCCGGGCGGCCAGCGTCTCCAGGGTCTCGCCCGGTTCGGGCGTGATGAACCGGCGCTGGCGCGACAGGCGCACGGCAGGCGCCATCTGAGATCTCCCTCGAGAACCGACGTTCTTCGAAGCCCGAGCCTATGCCTCCCGGCGCCGGCCGCAACCCCGTCCCGACGTCAACTGACGCGAGGGCAGGCGCCCGGGCAGGCGGGTGGCGTCACTTGGCCGTCAGCACTGGCAGCCCCTGCCAGACGACCGCCAACAGCGACAGGCCCGCGCCGAGCGCCGCCCCGCCGGCCAGGAAGCGGTCGAGGCCGTCGGCTGCGCTCCGCGCGCGCGGCAGGGCAAGCGCCAGGAGGGCGACGTCAGCGCCTGCGCAGGCCAGGGTGAGCAGCCCGACGCCCCAGACCGCGCCGGCCGCGTCGGCCTGGCCGGTGATCACGTCGGCTGCGCTGGCGACGCCGTAGGCGCCCAGGAAGTGGACGAGCCAGACGATCATCCCGCCCAGCAGGAACAGCCAGCGGGCCATCTCAGCCGCCTCCGGGAAACAGCCGCACCAGCAGGGCGCCCAGGCTGCCCTGGGCGGCGAGATAGCCGATGAAGAGGGCGCTGAGGTCCACGGTGCTGGTGCGGACGGGCGAGAGCAGGCCGGCGACCGCGCGGGCGATCAGGTAGCCGGGCATCAGGGACGCGGCGGCGCCCATCACCCCCTGCCAGGCCAGGATGGCGAACACCGTGGCCCCCTGCCCGCTGGCGTCGGGCCGCAGCCCCGCCGCCCACCAGCTGCCGAGGTCGGCGGCGTAGGCGCAAGCGAGCGCCGCGACGGCGAGGGTCGCCAGCGCGGGCGCCCAGAAGACGTGCGAGACCGGCCGCCGGGCCGCCCGGGCGGCGAGCCAGGCCAGCGCCCCGGCCGCCGCATAGCCCCCGACGACGGCGGCGAGCCACAACTGGTCGGGCGGCGGGATCCACAGGTCGGGCCGGCGGCTCCACAGGAAGACGTAGCTGAAGCCGGCCATCAGGAAGATCATGCCGGCGACGATCAGCAGCACGACCATCGCCCACCAGCCGTGGCTGGCCGGGCCCGTCGCATAGGTCGGCACGCGGATCCCCGCGCCGACGTCCACGTGCTTCTCGCGCATCGGCCGGTCGGTCTCCCAGACCCAGCGCAGCACGCAGGCGACGGCGAGCACGCCGCTGACCACGCCCGGCCCGTAGGCCTGCACCGTCAGCAGCAGGAAGAAACCGGCGGTGAACACGGCCGCCAGCACCGGCCAGGCGGAGGGGCCCGGCATCCGCTGCAGGTATTGAGGCTCGGCCCGCAGCGTGCTGGTGATCAGGGTCTCGCGAACGCCGGTGGCGGCGCCGGGCAGGAAGTAGCGGCCCTCCTGGACGTCCTCGGCCAGGCCCGGCCGCTCCCACAGCGGATAGCGCTCGCGCACCACGGGGATGCTGCGGGCCGAATAGAGCCCGGTCGGCAGCCACTCGAGGCTCCCGCCGCCATAGACGTTCCCCGCCCCGTCCCCGGTGGTGAAGCGGAAATTGCGGATCAGGTCGACGACGAACAGCAGGACGCCCAGGCCGATCATGAAGGCGCCGACCGTCGAGATCAGGTTGGGCAGCTCCCAGCCGCGGCCAGGCAGGTAGGTGTAGACCCGCCGCGGCATGCCCATCAGGCCGGTCAGGTGCATGGGCAGGAAGCTGACGTGGACGCCGGTGAAGACGAGGCCGAACACCCAGCGGCCGAGCCGCTCGGACAGCGGCCGACGGCTGGTCATCGGGGCCCAGTAGTAGAAGGCCGCGAACAGCGGAAACACCATCCCGCCGATCAGCACATAGTGCAGGTGAGCGACGATGAAATAGGTGTCGTGGGCCTGCCAGTCGAACGGGACTAGGGCGACCATAACCCCGGTCAGGCCGCCCATGGTGAAGGTGACGATCGAGCCGATGGCAAACAGCGCCGGCGTCGTCCAGCGCACCTTGCCGGCGCTCAGGGTGGCGATCCACGAGAACACCTGCACCCCCGCCGGCACGCTGACCGCCATGCTGGCGGCCGAGAAGAAGCTGACCGAGATCGGCGGCATGCCGGTCGCGAACATGTGGTGCGACCAGACTCCGAAGCTGATGAAGCCGGTGGCCAGCAGCGCCAGCACCACCAGCCGGTAGCCGACCAGCGGCGTCCGGGCGACCGTCGGCACGATCATCGACATCAGCCCGGCTGCGGGCAGGAAGATGATGTAGACCTCCGGGTGTCCGAAGAACCAGAACAGGTGCTGCCACAGCACCGGGTCGCCCCCGCGGGTGGGGTCGAAGAACGGCCAGTTGAGCGCCCGTTCGAGCTCCAGCAGCAGAGTGCCGAGGATCACCGCCGGAAAGCCGATGACGATCATCGCGGCGAACACCAGCATGGCCCAGGCGAACACCGGAAGCTTGTCGAGGGTCATGCCGGGCGCGCGCGTCTTCAGCACGCCGACGATGATCTCGACCGCCCCGGCGATGGCGCTGATCTCGATGAAGCCGATGCCGAGCAGCCAGAAGTCGGCGTTGATCCCCGGCGAATAGGCGCGGCTGGTCAGGGGCGGGTACATGAACCAGCCGCCGTCCGGGGCCAGGCCGAAGAAGATCGAGGCGAAGAAGCAAAGGCCGCCGACCAGGTAGGCCCAGAAGGCGTAGGCCGAGAGCCTCGGGAACGGCAGGTCGCGCGCCGCCAGCATCTGGGGCAGCAGCATCACCCCCAGCGCCTCGACCGCCGGCACGGCGAACAGGAACATCATCACCGTGCCGTGCATGGTGAAGACCTGATTGTAGGTCTCCTGCGGCAGGATCCCGTTCAGCGGCAGGGCCAGCTGGGCCCGGATGAGCAGCGCCAGCACGCCGGCCAGCACGAAGAACAGGAAGGCGGCGCCGACGTAGAACAGGCCGATGTAGTTGTTGTTGACGACGGTGAGCAGCGCCCAGCCGCGCGGCGCGCGCCAGACCTGCTTCAGCTCTTCCAGTTCGGCCGGCGGGCGCGGCTCGCGGGTCGGGAACCGCTCGTAGAGGGCCGGATCGAAGCCGGTTTCGGAGTTCATCGGCGCGACCCGAGCCAGGCGGCCAGCGCCCGCAGCTCCTCGCCCGACAGCACCCGATAGGGGGGCATGCGGTTGCCGGGCTTGATGGCCTGGCTGTCGGCGATCCAGCCGGCCAGGGCGCCGTGGTTGTTGGGCAGGATTCCGGCGCCCAGGCTGCGGCGCGCGCCGACGTGGGAGAGGTCCGGCCCGGCCAGGCCCTCGGCGCCGGTTCCGCGGACCCGGTGGCAGGCGCCGCAGCCGGCGGTCTCGAACAGCTGCGCCCCGCGGGCGGCGAAGGCGTCGGGCGGCGGGGCGGGCGGCGCCAGCCGCTCGGCCCGCCAGCGCTCGAACTCGGCGGGCGCGTGGGCCACCACCACGAAGCCCATCAGGGCGTGCGGGCCGCCGCAGTACTCGGCGCACTGGCCTGCGTAGACGCCCGGGCTGTCGGCCTGGATGCGCAGGATGTTCCGCCGTCCCGGGATCATGTCGAGCTTGCCGGCCAGGCGCGGGATCCAGAAGCTGTGGATCACGTCGGCCGCCTCGAGCTCCAGGGTCACCGGCGTCCCGGCCGGGATGTGCAGCTCGTTGGCGTCGAGAATGGCGGCGCGGCCCTCGCCGTCGAGGTAGACAACCCGCCACCACCACATCTCGCCGGTCACCCGCACCCGCATCTCGCCCGGCTGCGGCGCCGCCGTCAGGTCGCGGGTCAGGGTCAGGCCCCAGACCAGCAGGGCGGTCAGCACCACGACGGGAAAGGCAAGCCCGCCAATCCAGATCGCCTTCTCCCGCGCCAGCCGCCGGCGCCAGGCCGGCTTGCCGAACAGCGCGACGAGGAGGGCGGCGACCACCACCAGCAGCACCGCCACGAACATGCCGAAGAGCGCCCAGCTCAGCGCCGCGACCGCGCCGGCGTGCGGCCCGGCCGGATCCAGCGGCGGCGGCGGCCAGCCGCGCAGCGCCTCAGCGAGCGTCGAGCGTGTAGAGGTAGGCGGCGACATCACGGGCCTCGGGCTCGGTCATCGGCATGGCGGGCATCCCCGTCCGGGGGGCGAGGGAGGGCGCATCACGCACCCACCGGGCGAGAATCTCCGGGCGGTTGGGGAAGCGGCCGCCGATCAGCGCCTGGCTTCCGAAGCCGTCGAGCGAGGGGCCCACCCGCCCCTGCGGCCAGGACACGCCGGGGATCAGGTGGCAGGCGCCGCAGCCGACCTGCTCGATCACCCTGCGGCCGCGCGCCGGATCGGCCCCGGCCATCGGCTGCGGCTGGACGGCCGTTTCCTGGCAGCTGCTGACGAACAGCGCGGCGCCTGCGACGGCGGCGAGCCGGATCGGCATCCCTGGGCCCCCTTGCAAAGCTCCAGGGTCTGCAACCCATGCCGGCCGGGGCGGTTCCCATGAAGCTGGTCCCGAAAGTCCGACGCCCATGCCTTCGACGCCCTCTCCGCATGCCGCGCTGGCGGCCGCCTCGGCCCTGCTGTTGACGGCGGCCTGCGCGCCGGAGCGGGCCCGCGACCCCTTCACGGCCGACGGGCGGATCATCGCCTTCAGCGGCGGCGACGCCGGCGCGAGCCGGGCCTGCTTTACCTGCCACGGCCTCGCCGGCGAGGGCGACGGGCGGGCCAGCCCCCGGCTCGCGGGCCTGCCGGCCGGCTATCTCGTGCGCCAGCTCGGCGACTACGCGGACGGCCGCCGGGCCGACAAGGTGATGCGGCAGATCGCCAAGGTACTCGATCACGACGCGCGGATGGCGGTGGCCGCCTACTACGCCGCCCTGCCGGCGCCGCCCCCGGCGCACGCACCGGCCGGCGCCGCGGACGCCGCGGCGGCGCGGCTCTACCTCGCGGGCGATCCCTCGCGCGGGTTGCCCGCCTGCGCGAGCTGCCACGGCGCGGCGGGGGAGGGGCGGGGGGATGCCAACCCGCCGCTCGCCGGCCAGCCGGTCGACTTCCTCGCCGAGCAGCTCCACCGTTGGCGGCGCAGCGAGCGGCGCAACGATCCGCAGAACGTGATGTTGACGATCAGCCGCCGCCTGACGCCTTCGGAGGTCGAACGGATTTCGCGATACGCCGCGGGGCTCTCGCCAACGACCGCTCCAGCCGGTGAATTCCAGGCAGCATCCCGCTGAGCACGTCGTCCCGGTCGACGATCTCGTGCTTCAGGGTCGCCCCGACGTGCATCGGGATCAGCGCCAGGACCAGCAGGATGAAGCCGAAGTGGGCCATTTCCGCCCAGGCCTCGATGGCCCAGCGGCGCTCCGGCGTCAGGTCCGCAAATGGCATGTGGGGCCACGGAACGAGGCCGGCCACCGACAGCGGCTGCTGAGGCGCGGTGGCCGACAGCATGGCCCAGCCGCTCAGGGGCAGGCCGAGAAGGGCGAAGTAGAAGGCGAAGTGGGTCAGATGGGCCGCCTGGCTCTGCCAGCCGGGCTTGTCCGCATCGTTGACCGGCCCCGGGATGATCATCCGCCAGACCATCCTCGCGAGGGTGACGACGAAGATCAGCAGACCGACCTGGACGTGCAGGGCGTAGGCCTCGACCTTCTCGGCCCCGACCGGCAGCCGCCCGGTGCGCCAGCCCCACCAGAGCTGGAAGACGATCAGCCCGGCAACCGTCCAGTGGAAGGCGACGCCCACCGGCGAGTAGCGGCGCTCGCGGGTGTGGCCATGGGCCCAGAGGCGCAACCGCCGGACGATCATGCGCGGGCGGGTCCGGCGTCGGGGGCCGACAGGCTGCGGCCGACCAGGGCCAGCGCCGCGGCGAGGTAGGCCAGCGCCATGGGCGCCCACATGATCAGCCCGGCCAGTTGCTGGTCGGACAGCGGCGTCAGGCCCCAGGCAGCCGGCGAGAGCAGATGCGGCGCGTAGAGCGGCTGGGCGGCGAAGGTGATCAGCGCACCGAGTAGTCCGGTGGCCATCATCACGGCCAGCAGCGCCCCCGCCGCGGCGAGCGGGCCAGCGGTCCGCACCGCCGCCCAGAAGGCGGCCGCCGAGCCGAGCAGGCTGACCTGCATCAGCCAGTAGGCGGCGTCGTTCGACAGCGCCCAGGTGTAGGGCCCCGGCGCATGCCACAGCCAGACGGCGACCACGTGCGCCGCGGCGACGGCCGCGAGCGGCAGAGGCCGGGCGCGCGGCGCGGCGAAGGCGAAGAGGGGCGCCGCGACGACGATCAGCAGCGCGTGGTGCGCCACCCTTGCCGAGAACAGCGCCGAGCTCAGCGCGCAGAGCGGACTGACGAAAGCGACGGCGAGCACCGTGAACGCCGCGGCCGCGGGCAGGTCGCGCCCGGCCCCGCCGCGCCGGCGATACGCCGCCCAGCCCGCCGCCGCCAGCGCCAGGAGCCCGATCAACACGGGGTCGGGATTCCATCGCGCGGCGAGCTCGGCCGGCGTCGGCGCCGGCCCGCAATAGGGATTCCAGATCGGCATGGCCAAGGCGGCTCCCCGTCTCCGCAAACCACAACAGCCGCGCCGCGCGTGGGTTCCGGTCACGCGTGGGAGCATGGGGAGAGGAGTGGGGGCGGAGGGAACGCGCCGCCACGCTTCTTCTGTCGGGGAACCGACAGGCGGCGGCGGCTTTCAGGGCAGAGCCGGGAGAGAGGAGACCGCCGTGACCTGGGAGCATCGAGGCGCGAGAGGGGCCGCAGGGCAGTGGGCCCTGCGGATCGTGGCGGCGCTGTTGGGTCTGATCGGACTGGTGCTGGCCATCGGCGGCGCCTGGCTCGCCTTCATCGGAGGCTCGCCCTACTACCTGTTGGCAGGGCTCGGGCTGTGCGCCGCGGCCTTCTTCCTCTTCAAGGGCCGGGTGCTGGGGGTGGCGATATACGCCGCGGTCTTCGTGGCCACCCTATTCTGGGCGCTTTGGGAGGTCGGGCTGCACGGCTGGGCGCTGGTCCCGCGCGTCGTCGGCCCCCTGGTGCTGTTCTTCGTCGTGCTGGCGCTGGTTCCGGCGATCTCGGCCTCGCGCACGGCCAGGCAGCTGGCGCTCGGCGGACTGGTGGGCGCGCTGGCCCTGGTGATCGCCGGCGGGATCGGCGTCGCCATGTCGGCCCGCGCGCCGGAGCCGCGGCCGCTGCCGGCGGCGCAGCTGGCGATGACCGAGCCGTCCCTGTGGCCGGTCGGCGCCGACTGGCCGGCCTACGGCGGAACCTACAGCGCGCGTCGCTACTCGCCGCTGAGCCAGATCACCCCCGACAACGTGCGCCGGCTGGAGCGCGCCTGGGTCGCCCACACACGCGACCTGCCCAGCGAGCGGGCCAAGAACAAGTACGGGGCCGAAACCACGCCGCTGAAGGTCGGCGACGCCCTCTACCTCTGCTCGGCCAAGAACATCCTGATCTCGTTCGACCCGGCCACCGGGCGCGAGCGCTGGCGCTACGACCCCAAGGTCGCCGACGACTGGATTCCCTACACCGCAGCGTGCCGCGGCGTGGCCTACTACGCCGTGCCCGGCGCGGATCCGGCCGAGGCCTGCGCCTCGCGGATCATCGAGGGCACGCTGGACGGCCGGATCATCGCGGTGGACGCGCGCACGGGCGTTCCGTGCGCCGGCTTCGGCCGCAACGGCCAGGTGGACATCAAGCTGGGCATGGGCGCGGTCTTCCCAGGCATGGTCTCGATCACCTCGCCGCCGACCATCGTGCGCGGTGTGATCGTCACCGGCCATCAGGTGTTGGACGGGCAGCGCAACGACGCCCCCTCCGGCGTGATCCAGGGCTTCGACGCCGTCACCGGCGAGCAGCGCTGGGCGTGGGATCTGGGACGGGACGCCAGCGAGCCTGCGACGCCGGACGTCACCTACACCCGCGGCACGCCGAACATGTGGACCATCGCTTCGGGCGACGAGGCCCTCGGCCACGCCTACCTGCCGATGGGCAACTCGGCGGTGGACTACTGGAGCAGCGACCGCTCGGCGCAGGAGAACTTCTACGCCACCTCGCTGGTGGCGCTCGACGTGACCACCGGCCGTCCGGCCTGGCGCTTCCAGACCGTGCACATGGACGTGTGGGACTACGACCTCGGCTCGCAGGCCACGCTGGTCGACTTCCCGAGCCCGGCGGGGATGGTTCCGGCGCTGGTGCTGCCGTCCAAGCAGGGCGACATCTACGTGCTCGACCGGCGCACCGGCCGGCCGCTGACCGGCGTCGAGGAGCGGCCGGTCCCGCAAGGCGGCGTCGAACCGGCGCAGCGGACGAAGACCCAGCTCTTCTCACTCTATCACACGCTGGCCAGGCAGGAGCTGACCGAGAAGGACATGTGGGGCATGTCGCTGATCGATCAGATGGTCTGCCGGATCCAGTTCCGGCTGGCCGACTACCGCGGCATGTACACCCCACCCACCGCCGACCGGCGCTGGGTCCAGTATCCCGGCTACAACGGCGGCAGCGACTGGGGCGGGATCGCGGTCGACCCGGTGCGCGGCGTGATCGTCGCCAACTACAACGACATGCCCAACTACAACCGGCTGGTCCCGCGCGAGGAGGCCGACCGCAAAGGCTGGACGCCGCGCGACCAGGCCCGTGGCGGCGACCTCGGCGGCGGGGCGGAGGGTGCGGGCGATCCGCAGGCCGGCTCGCCCTACGCCGTGTCGGTGAACGCCGGCTGGCGCATGCCCTTCACCAAGCTGCTCTGCAAACAGCCGCCCTACGGCGGCATCCGCGCCATCGACCTAAGGACCGGCCGGACGATCTGGGACCGGCCGCTCGGCCAGGCCCGCCGCAACGGCCCCTTCGGCATTCCCTCCATGCTGCCGGTCGGCATCGGCACGCCGAACAACGGCGGGGCGGTGGTGACCGCGGGCGGGGTGATCTTCATCGCCGCGGCGACCGACAACCTGATCCGCGCCCTCGACCTGCGCACCGGCGAACTGCTCTGGAGCGACGTGCTCCCGGCCGGCGGCCAGGCCACGCCGATGACCTACGAGCACGGCGGCCGGCAGTATCTGGTGATCATGGCCGGCGGGCACCACTTCATGGAGACGCCGGTCGGCGATGAGGTGATCGCCTACGCGCTGCCCGGCTCCTGAACGCCGAGGTCGGCATCGTCGGCGGGGCCGCCGAGGAAGCCCTCGACGTAGAGCATCTTCACGGCCACGTAGGCGACCAGCGCCAGGGGCGTCGCGAACAGCACGCCGAGCGGACCCAGCAGCAGCCCCATCGCCAGGACCGCGAACAGCGTCAGGGCCATCGGCAGCTGGGCCATCTGGCGGAGCACCAGGGGGGTGATCAGGTTGGCTTCGATCTGCGCCGCGCCCAGGTAGACGATGCCCGCCCAGATGAAGGTGTCGGTTCCCTGGGTGAGGGCGATGGTCAGGCCCGGGAGGGCCGCGGCCATCGGCCCGACGACGGGCACGAACTGGCCGACGCCGGCCAGGAGGCCGAGGCCCAGCGGGGTGGGCACCCCGGCCAGCCACAGGCCGAGCGTGGTCGTCGCACCGACCAGCGCCATCGAGACGAGCTGGCCGAGCAGCCAGCGGCGCAGGGCGTGGTTCATCGTCGTCACCACCTCGCGGGCCCGCGGACGCGCCGACCGCGGGACGAGGCTGATCGCCCCCCTCAGATAGGTCTGCGGGTGGAAGGCTAGGTAGAGGCCGGCGAAGGCGACGATGATCGCCGAAGCGACGCCGGTGGCGAGGTCGGCGGTGAACTGCGGCGCGAGCCTGAGCAGCAGCTCGTCGGGCGCCTTGACCGCGTTCAGCTGGCCGAGCGCCAGCCGCCCCAGCGGGTCGGCGGCCATCGCCGTCTGGGCCTGCGCCCAGGCCCTGGGCAACAGCTCGGCCAGGGTGCGAAGCTGGTCGAGGGCTTCCCGGCCGAACGTCCAGACCCCGGCTGCGCTGGCCAGCATGATCGCCATCGTCACCGCGGTCAGGGCGATCGGGCGCGGCATCCGCAGCCGCGCCGCCAAGGGTTCGGACAGCGCATCCAGCAAGAGGGCTACGAGCACCGCGCCGAACGCCAGCAGCAGCACGTCGATCAGGGCCAGCACCAGGGCGGCCAGCGCCAGGATCAGCCCGATGGCGACCAGTCGGCGCGCCGCGCCGACGGGCAGGCGCCCGCGCCGGGGCTCACTGGGCGACCCGATGTGCGGCGCCTCGGCCATCGGCGGCCTATTCGGTCTCCAGGGTCTGCATGTAGGCCATCAGGGACTCGATCTCGTCCCAGTGGACCCGCAGCGGCGGCATCTCGGAGTGTTCGGTCTCGACCATGTCGGCCAGCTTCCGCTGCAGCGTGGTGGCCACGTAGCGGCGGTTGAGTTCGACGAAGGTCGGCGCGCCGGCCATGGGGCTCTCCTGACCGGCCTTCACCGCGTGACAGGAGGCGCAACGGGTCTCGGCGAAGGCGCGGCCGGCCTCGACGCTGGGCGCGCGCAGCGCGACCTCCTCGTCCGACGAGCCTGTCGCACAGGCGCCCGCAAGCAACAGCGCCGTGAAGCCCGCGGCGGCAAGGCGGAGAGGGCCGAGCCAGGCGGGACGTTGGTCGGTGGAGGCGGAATCGGTGCGAGTCACGGGCGTGGTTCTCCTGCTGCGCGAGCTTGGACTCTGGCGAGCCGCCGCGCAATTTCCGAAGCGCCCGCTACGTGGGGTTTGCTCCGATGGGACCGCCCGTCGGCGATCCGTTGGAGCCTTCCTAGACCCGCTCCCGCCTCAGGAAACGTCGGGTCCTTCCCCTAGAGGCCGCTACGTAGGCGGCGCCGTGGGCGGAGTGCGCCCCGCCCGTCGGCTCCAGGACCGGGGCCCGGTCCCGGAGCCTCGCGACGGTCAGGCCCGGCGCGGGATGGTGACCGGCAGGGACTCGTAGCCCTTCACGAAGGTCGAGTAGACCCGCTTGGGTTCGCCGGTGACGATGATTTCCGGGAACCGCTTGAGGATCTCTTCCCAGATGATGGTCAGCTGCAGCTCGGCCAGTCGGTTGCCCACGCAGCGGTGGATGCCGAAGCCGAAGGAGATGTGCTGGCGCGGACGCGGGCGGTCGATGATGTAGGCGTTCGGGTTCTCAATGACCTCGTCGTCGCGGTTGCCCGAGACGTACCACATGACGACCTTGTCGCCGGCCTTGATCTGCTTGCCGCCGAACTCGATGTCCTGGGTGGCGCGCCGGCGCATGTGGGCCAGCGGCGTTTGCCAGCGGATGGTCTCGGAGACCATCGACGGGATCAGCGAGGGGTTCTCGCGCAGCTTGTTGTACTGGTCGGGGTTCTGGTTCAGGGCCAGCACGGAGCCGGAGATGGTGTTGCGGGTGGTGTCGTTGCCGCCCACCGTCAGCAGCACGATGTTCCCGAAGTACTCGCGCGGCGACATGTCCTTGGTCGCCTCGCCGTGCGCCAGCATGGACACCAGGTCGTCGGACGGCGGCGCGTTCACCCGCTCGTTCCAGAGGTTGGTGAAGTAGGCGTGGTACTCCACGAAGATCTGCATCTTCTGTTCGACGCTGTCGATCAGGCCGGCGCCCGGCACGGCGGTGACCACGTCCGACCAGTAGATGAGCTGGCGGCGGTCTTCCTGGGGCATCCCGAACAGGGTGGCCAGGGTCATGCCGGTCAGTTCCTTGGAGACCTTGTCGACCCAGTCGAACTCCTCGCCGATCGGCAGCCCGTCGAGGATCTTGCCGGCCCGCTCGCGGATCAGCGGGGCCAGGATCTGCAGGTTGTGCGGCGAGACGGCGGGGCTCACCGTCTTGCGCTGGATGTCGTGCTTGGGCGGGTCCATCGCGATGAACATCGGCAGCGGACCCTCGTCCCCGGTCTGCTCGGCGATGGTGATGGCCGGCTCCGACGAGAACACCTGGTGATTGGTGTCGACCGCCATGATGTCGTTGTACTTGGTGATCGACCAGTACGGCCCGTATTCGCTCTCGGCCGTGAAGTGGACCGGATCCTCGGCCCGCAGGCGCTCGAAGATCGGCCACATGGCGTCGGCCTGGAACAGCGCCGGCTGGGCCGGGTTCAGCAGTTCCAGCGGGGTGGCGTAGGCCTGCTCTCGCGCAGCCTCGCGGCTCAGTAGATTCCCATCGGCCATCGTTATCTCTCCCAGATCGCCGGACCTTGCTGCTCGAAGATGACGCGTGTGTCAACTTTGAAGCCGGCGTGGCGGCTGAAGTCAGGTCCGCTGGCGCTGTCCGCGGGCCGAGGTTCGACGGGGCGCGCCGACCGGATCGGCCATGTAGTCACGGGTGAGGGGAAGGACATCGGCCCGCTTGGCGAGCTGGATCTGGAACACCATGCAGCCACGATGGCGGAAGCCGAGCTCGCTGAGGGCGAGGTAGAACTCCCAGATTCGGCAGAACCGCTCGCCGTAGTCGCGGGCGATCTCGGACCGACGCGCGGAAAAGCGCTCGCGCCAGGCTTTCAGCGTCTCGGCGTAGTGCAGGCGGAGGATCTCGACGTCGGTGACCCACAGCCCCGAGGCCTCGACGGCGGGCAGCACTTCCGACAGGGCCGGGATGTAGCCGCCGGGAAAGATGTATTTGGCGATCCAAGGCTGGGTGCGCCCGCTCGGCCGGTTGACGCCGATGGAATGGATCACCGCCACGCCGTCGTCGGCCAGCAGACGGGCGACCTGTCCGAAGAAGGCGTGGTAGTTGGGCCGCCCCACGTGCTCGAACATGCCGACCGAGACGATCCGGTCGTAGGGGCCCGTGACGTCCCGGTAGTCCTGCAGCCTGAACTCGACATCGGCGGACAGGCCCCGCTCCTCCGCTCGGGCTCTGGCGGTCGCCAGCTGCTCGGGCGAGAGGGTGATGCCGGTGACCCGGACCGAGGCCTGCTCGGCCAGGCTCATGGCCAACCCGCCCCAGCCACAGCCGATGTCCAGCACCCGAAGCCCGGGGCGAAGGGCGAGCTTGGCCGACAGCCGCCTCTTCTTGGCCTGCTGGGCCTGCTCGAGGGTCATGTCGGGATGCTGGAAGTAGGCGCAGGAGTACTGCAGATCCTCGTCCAGGAACCGGCGGTAGAGGTCCAGGCCGAGGTCGTAGTGATGCTGGACATTGCGGCGCGAAGCCCGCCGGTGGTTGAGCTGCTCCAGCCGGCCGATCAGGCGCTCCATCCAGCCAGGCGCCTTTCGGGGCGGCAGGTTGCGGCCGATCAGGTCCAGCAGGTCCCAGAGTTCGCCGCGCTCGATGACGAGGCCGCCGTCGACGTAGGCCTCGCCAAGCGCCAGCGCCGGGCGCGCCGCCAGGCGGGCGGCGGTTCGATGGTCGCGGACGGCGATGCGCAGCGGCGGGTCGGGATCTTCGCCCAGCATCAGCGTCCGCCCGTCCGGCATCCGGACGGCGAGCGAGCCGGTGCGCACCAATCGCCTCAGCAGGGTCTCGAGCATGGCTCTCTCCCCAACCTCGGCTGCAACGCGCGGGGCGCGGCGGCTGTTCCGCCGGTCGCGCGGCGGGAGATCAGACGCTCACGACGCCTTCTTCAGGCGGGTTGGCGTAGAGGGCGTCCACCAGGGCGGCGCGCCGCTCCAGCGTGGCGCGCTGGTTCACGTAGCCCTTGTCGGTGATCTCCCCTGCGTCGATGGACGGCGGCTCGGTCATCACCATGAAGCGGCCGATGCGCCGGGACGAGCCGCCGGCCTGCGCATTGAAGGCGCGCAGCCGCTCGGCGATCAGCTCCCGAAGCCGGGGCATCGGGTCCGGCCCCAGCGACGGCAGGGCGGCGGGCGAGGGCCAGATCAGCGCCCCGGCGAAGGGCTTGTCCTGCCCGGTGACGACGATGTCGAGCACATAGGGGCTGCAGGCGGCGACGAGGTCGGGCCGCAGGGTGCCCACCGAGACCCAGGTGCCGGAATCCAGCTTGAAGTCCTCTGTGACCCGACCGTCGAAGACGAG
>Ga0172382_10000923_pt1 | contig 54307 bp, 51 predicted proteins | sample Leawel138RmetaG_FD_122245 | JGI IMG/M metagenome (GOLD analysis project Ga0172382, IMG submission 122245) | Leachate microbial communities from a municipal landfill in Southern Ontario, Canada - Leachate well 138R metaG | ecosystem: Engineered > Solid waste > Landfill > Unclassified | place... | reverse complement strand
GTTCATTGCCAGGCGGCCTCGCCGGTAAAAACCCTCGATCGTCTGGATGTGGAAGAACAGGAGGGACTGGTGCTGATCCATGCGGCGGCACGCTCCTTTCTGCATCATCAGGTCCGCTCGATGACGGGCGCGCTGGTAACGGTGGGTGAAGGTCGGTGGACACCCGCCGATGTCGCGGCGGCGCTGGCAGCACGCGACCGCGCCGGTTTGCGGCTGAATGCCCCGCCCGACGGACTATGGTTTGCGGGTGCGAAATATGCGGAAAGTGTCGAATGATGGAAGCTGTGGAGATCGTCGTCAACGACCGGATGCAACAGGGATACCGCTACACGCGCGTTGCCCCGATGGGCGCAGGGTTCGATCCCGACTTCCAGCCCGAACTGACGCCGGCGGACATGCTGCGTCTGGGTGTTTTCTGCGGTAAATATATGACCGATTGCAGGGCGGAGTTCCCCGATAGCTGGTTTCACGAAGCGAAGCTCGCGGCTGGTCCTCCCGATTGCTCGCTGAACTGGTTTGGCGTGCGGGCAAGCGTGCCGCTTCGTGTCTGGATTGAAAAGGGCTGGATATATCCGGACGATCCGCGCGGCTGGTTTCAATGGTATTGCCGCTATTATGCGGGGAGGAGATTATCCGAAGAGGATCGTCGGCAGATCGGGCGCTGGAAGGCATTCCGGCGTCATGCGGCGCAGGTCCGTAAACATTGCCATCCCGGCGATCCGTTCTGTCGGCCAAGGCAACGGCAGGCGCTTCTGCAGTGGGCCTACGATAGCCGGACGCTCTGACGTGCGGGAGAAGCCCGCACACCGCGATCTGTCCCGCGAACGATTCCACCGGTAAATGTTCAGCATGCACTGACCGTCAGGCTGTTGTCAGCAAGCTGTTCTATGGGGACGAGGCAGGGGAATTCCGATACTGTTGGCGAGGCTTGCCGGTTCCGTTTCATGCGTATCCTTATCATCGAAGACAATGATCGCCTCGCAAGGCTGGTGGCGGACGGCCTCGCGCGCCGGGGATTCGCGTGCGATGTTGCCGGTACGCTTGCCGATGCCGACATGGCGATGAGCAGCGCAATTTATGACGCCATCGTTCTCGATCTGGGCCTGCCCGACGGGGACGGGATAGACTGGCTGGCCGAGCGGCGGCGCTATCGGGACATTCCGCCGGCGATTATCCAGACGGCGCGCGGCGGGCTGGAGGATCGGGTGACCGGGCTGGATGCGGGCGCGGACGATTATGTCGTAAAGCCGGTGGAGATCGACGAACTGGCGGCCCGCATCCGCGCGCTTTTGCGCCGCCCAGGCCCGCGCGCCCATACCGTTCTGCACCTGGGATCGTTGCACTTCGACACTGTGGCACGAACCGCGCGCCATGATGGCCGGGAAATCGACCTTTCCCGCCGGGAAACCGATCTGCTGGAATATCTGATCCGCCATGCGGGCACGGTCGTCCGCCGCGACGCCATCGAAAATGCCATCTATAATTTCAACGAGGCGGTCACTCCCAACGCCGTAGAGGCGGCGGTTTCGCGGTTGCGACGCAAGCTGGAAGAGGCGGGCGCGGGCGGCAACCTCCACACCATCCGGGGCGTCGGCTATATGTTGCGGGACGATGGACCATGACCCGCCGGCGTTCTGTTTCCCGTCGGCTGACGCGCGGCCTGGGGCTGGTCGCGCTCGCCGGCACGCTGCTGCTTCTCGCGGCTGTCCTCGTCATGTACCGGCTCTCGTTCATTGACGTCTCAGCGGGAGAAGCGACCTCGCGCGCGCTCCATGAAATGCTGAACCATGTCGCCCTGCCGGTGCTGGTGCTGATGGTTCCGGTCGCCTTCGTTGGTCATCGTGTCATCCGTCAGGCTTTCGCCCCGCTGGAGGCCGCGGCGGTGGAGATCGAGGCGGCGCGCGGGCATGAGCGCGGTTTCCGGATCGACACCTCGTTTATGCCCGCCGAGGCGCTGCCCTTCACCGATGCGGTTAACGATCTGCTCAACAGGCTCGATGAGGCGGCGATACGCCAGGAAGCGTTCGCTGCCGATGTGGCCCATGAATTGCGCACGCCGCTGGCGGTGCTGTCGCTCGAACTCGACCGGCTCGATCATGATGATGCGAACCGGCTGAAGGGCGACATAACCGCGATGCGACGGCTGATCGACCAGCTTCTGCTGCTGGCGCAGATCGACGCTGCCAGGGCGGCCCAACTGGCACCGGAGATGGTGTGCCTTACCGATGTCGCAACCGATGTCGTCGGTTTCATGGCGCCGGAAATCATCGCATCGGGCAAGACCATCGAGCTTGATCCGGGCGAGCAACCCCCGGCTGTTCGCGGCAGGCGGGAGGCCATTGCGGCGGCGCTGCGTAATCTGATCGAAAATGCCGTGCGGGTCACGCCCTCAGGCGGCGCTGTTCATGTACGTGTCGGCCCGGGTGCGACGATAGCGGTGGCGGATGAGGGGCCGGGCCTGTCGCCTGAACGCCTGTCCGATCTGGTGCGCCGCCACCGGCGGGCCGATCAGCCCAGCAAGAATGGTGCAGGGCTGGGGTTGGCGATTGTCGACCGGATCATGGCGGCACATGGCGGCAGGCTGACGACGGACTCGGCCCTGCGCGAATTGTCGCTGCGCTTTCCCCGCGCCTGATCGCCCGCTAACGTCAGGAAATTGTCAGCTTCTTCTGTTAGGTGCCAGGCCATGTCGAACCGAAGCCTCTTCCGGGCCAGCGCCGCCGTGATCGCGCTGACGCTTGCCGCCGCATGCGACAAGGGGGGGGAACCTCCCGCTGAACCGACCGCGGCGGCGACAGCGGCATCGGACGATTTGCAGGTCGATGCCGACCAGGCCGCGCAAACCGGCATCCGCGTGGAGACCGCCACCGCTGCCACCGAAGCCCCGCTCGCCACCGTTCCTGCCCTGATCCAGCCACCGGCCAATGCCCGTGTAGCGGTGGCGGCGACCTTTCCGGGCGTCGTGGTTCGCACGATGGTCGTGGAAGGAGACACCGTGCGAAAGGGCCAGCCGCTGGCCGTCATCTCCAGCCGGGATGTGCTGACGATGGGCGCGGATCTCGCCCGCGCCGAGGCCCGGCTGGGCGTTGCCGCCGCGAATGCCGCACGGCTTGCACAGCTCAGCAAGGAAGGCATCATCGCCGCCGCCCGCGCCGACGAGGCGCAGGCGCTGGCGGCGGAAGCGCGCACCGATGTTTCCGAAAAATCGCGCATCCTGAAACGGGTCAGCGGCGATGGCGCGAAGGGAGTCTATACGCTTACCGCGCCGATTGCCGGGCGCGTCACCGCCGCCGATATCCAGACGGGCAATCCGGTCGATGGCGGCACTGCGCCTTATGTGATCGACGCGGCAAACCGCTATGAGGCCGTCGGCCAATTGCCCGAGCGGCTGGTCGGAATCGTCCGCCCCGGCATGACAGTGCGGATCGGGCAGGACGTGCAGGGCCGCGTAACGTCAGCAGGCTCGACCATCGACCCGACGACCCGTTCGGCCAGCCTGAAAGCCGAAATTCCCGCTGGTCCCGGCATTATCGCCGGGCGCACCACCAGCCTCGCCATCTTTGGCGCAGCACCCGCAGGTGCTGTCAGCCTGCCGACGTCGGCGGTAACCGGCATGGATGGCAGGACGGTCGTTTTCGTGAAGACGGTCGATGGTTTCGCCATCCGCGAAGTGACAGGCGGCGGCTCCGGCGGGGGGCAGACCCTCATCCTCTCCGGCGTGCAACCGGGCGAGCAAATCGTCGTCACCGGCACGAGCGCGCTCAAGGCGCTCGCGCTGTCCCGGTAAGCCGCGATGCTGCGTTCTCTCGTTTCCTCGGCATTATCTGCCCGGCTGGCCGTTATCGCCCTTGCCATGATGGTTGCAGGGCTGGGAGTCTGGGCGTTTGTGAATCTGCCCATCGACGCCTATCCCAACATCGCCCAGACGCAGGTCAAGATCATCCTGAAAGCGCCGGGCATGACGCCCGAGGAAGTGGAAAGCCGGGTCATCACGCCCATCGAGATGGAGATGCTCGGCATCCCCAATCAGGCGATCCTTCGTTCCACCGGCAAATATGCGATTGCCGATATCACCATCGACTTCACCGATGGCACCGACATTTATTGGGCGCGGCAACAGGTGGCCGAACGGCTGTCCAACGTCATGCCGGACTTGCCGCCATCCGTCAGCGGCGGCCTTGCGCCGATTTCGACGCCGTTATCCGACGTTTACATGTTCACCATCGAAGGGCCGCTTTCGCTGCAGGAAAAGCGCGAACTGCTGGACTGGACAATCCGTCCGGCGCTGCGGACGGTGCCGGGCGTCGCCGATGTCAATGCGCTGGGGGGCTATGTGCGGACGTTCGAGGTGCAGCCCGATCCTGTCGCGCTGGCGAGCGCGGGGCTTGCCATCGCCGATCTGCAGGGGGCGATTGAAAGCGGCAACCGCAACGACGGCGCGGGACGGCTGACGAGCGGCGAGGAATCGCTGATCGTGCGCGCGGTGGGTGCGATCTCCACCATGGACGATCTGCGGTCGCTGGTGGTGACAAGCCGCAACGGGCGTATCGTCCGGCTGGGCGATGTCGCTGAAATCGGCACGGGCAGTCTGACGCGCTACGGCGCGGTAAGTAAAAATGGCGAGGCAGAGGCCGTTCAGGGGCTGGTGATCGCGCTGCGCGACACCGACGCGCGGAAAGTGGTCGATGGTGTCGCCGCACGGCTGGCCGAGATCGAGCAGAACCTGCCCGCCGGCACCCATATCGATGTCTTCTACGACCGTTCCGACCTGATCGAGCGCGCGGTTCTGACGGTGGAAAAGGCGTTGCTCGAAGCGACGGTCCTCGTCGTGGTGCTGCTGATCCTGTTCCTCGGCAACTGGCGCGCGGCGGCCATCGTCGCGCTGACCTTGCCCATGGCGGCGCTCATCACCTTTGTGTTCATGCAGGGCGTGGGCATGTCGGCCAATCTGATGAGTCTCGGCGGGCTTGCCATCGCCATTGGCCTGCTGGTCGATGGCTCCATCGTCGTCGTGGAAAATATTGTCGAACGGCTCGGTCGCGCGAACGAGGAAGAGCGTCCGCGCCTGAACCTTATCTTTCAGGCGACGAGCGAGGTCATCGTCCCCGTATCGGCGGGCATCCTGATCATCGCGCTGGTGTTTCTGCCGTTGCTGTCCCTGCAGGGTCTGGAGGGCAAGCTGTTCGCACCGGTGGCGATTACCATTGTTTTCGCGTTGGCGGGTTCGCTGTTGCTGGCGCTGACGCTGGTGCCCGTGCTGTCCTCCTTCGGTCTGAAAAGCGGGCAGCATGATGAACCCTGGCTCATGCGGCAGCTTGCGCCGCGCTACCGCAAGCTGCTGTCGGGGGCATTTTGGCGTAAACCGCTGGTTTATGGTCTGGCGGCGGTCGGGCTGGTGCTCGCCGGTCTGGCTTATGGTGCGGTCGGCAAAACCTTCATGCCGACGATGGACGAAGGCGCGGTGATCGTGCAGCTCACCAAGCTTCCGACAATCAGCCTCGACCAGTCCGTGGAGGGGGATATGGCGGTGCAGCGCGCGCTGATGACCGTACCCGAAGTCAGCGACGTGATCGCCCGCGTCGGTTCCGACGAGATCGGCCTTGATCCGATGAGCCCGAACGAGACGGACAGTTTCGTCCGCCTGATACCGGAATCCGAATGGCGCGGCGACAAGAATTTCATCGTCAGCGAAATGCGCAAGGCTATAGAAGGCCTGCCCGGCATCGAACCGAGCTTTACCCAGCCGATTGAAATGCGTGTCTCTGAAATGCTGACCGGCGCGCGCGGCGATCTGGCGGTGAAGATTTTCGGGCCGGATCTGGATACGCTTGCCGCCCTCGCCGGCCAGGTACAGCACACGCTTTCCGGCATCGATGGCGCGGCGGAAGTGTTGACCGTCGCGGATGACAGCGTCGATTATCTGCAACTCGATATCGACCGCGCTGCCGCCGGGCGCTTTGGCATGCCGATCGACCGGATGCAGGATGCGTTGCGCGCCCAGGTGGAGGGGGTACATGCGGGCATTGTCGCGGAAGGTCAGAAGCGTGTGCCCATCGTGATCCGCGGCGACGAAAGCCTGCGTTCGGACCCGGCGCGATTTGCCGACCTGCAACTCCATACGCCCGATGGCGTTCTCGCCCGCGTCAGCGATATGGCGCAGGTCGAACGGACCCAGGGGCCGGTGAAGCTTGACCATGAAAATGGCTCGCGTTTCGCGCTGGTGCAGGCTTTTGTAGATGGCCGCGATCTGGTGGGCTATGTGGACGAGGCGAAGGCGGCGGTGGCGGCGAATGTGAATCTGCCGACCGGATACAGCATTGTCTGGGGCGGGCAGTTCGAAAATCAGCAACGCGCCTCCGCCCGGCTGGCTTTGGTGGTGCCCATGGCGCTGCTGATGATCTTCTTCGTGCTGATGGTGACCTTGCGTTCTTTGCGCGCTTCCATCCTCATCCTCATCAACATCCCCTTCGCGATGGTGGGCGGCATCGTCGCTCTCTGGGCGTCGGGGGAATATCTGTCGGTGCCAGCGTCCGTCGGGTTTATTGCTTTGCTGGGCATTGCGGTGTTGAACGGCCTGGTGATGGTGTCCTATTTCCGCCAGCTCCGTACCGAAGGCCGGAGTTTGGCCGAATCCGTCCGGCTGGGTGCGGAGCGGCGGTTGCGCCCGGTGCTGATGACGGCGACGATCACCGCCTTTGGTCTGGTGCCCCTGCTGTTCGCCACCGGACCCGGCTCGGAGATTCAGCGTCCGCTGGCGATTGTCGTCATCGGCGGGCTGATCTCCGCCACGCTACTCACCCTGATCCTGCTGCCCATCCTGTACGAACGGTTTGGCGAAAGTCGTGAAGAGGCCGCCGATGCCTGAAATCCTGCTGACCTTCCATTGCGCGACCGCGGATCGGGAGACGATTGCCGGGACGCTGGGATCGGCATCGCGCGCGCCCGTCCATATCCGCAACGAATCCGTGCGCGGCCATGATTACAGCGACGCCCGAACAGCCGAACAGGTGACAGGGAATCTCCAGCGCTGCGCGCTCGAACTCATCGTGGAAGAAAGCGCGCTTGCGGAAATCGTCCAGGCAGTGAGCCAGGCGGGATGCGGGATGCCGGTTCGCTGGCGGGCCATTCCGGTGCTCGCCCACGGGAGAATCGCATGAAGGCCGCTGTTCTGCTGCTGGCAGGTTTCGCGCTGCTGCTGCCCGGCGCGTTGCAGGCGCAGCGCACGGATCTGCCGCCGGCGGCAAAGGTCATCGAGGCACTGGATAATCATCCCGTTGTCAGTGCGGCGGCGGCACGGGTCATGTCCGCGCGCGCGCATGGCGATATGCTGCGCAAGGGGTCGCAGGAAGTAACGGTCGAAGGCAGTTATGTTCGCCGCAGTGTCGACCGGGAGGGCGATTTCGACGAATTCGACGCAACCATCTCCCGACCGTTCCGTTTGCCTGGCAAGGCCGCGCTCGACCGCAAGGCGGGTGTGCTCGGGGTAGAGGTTGCCGAAAATCTCATGGCGGACGCCCGTCACCAGACCGCCTTGCAGTTTTCGGACCTGTGGCACGACTGGCTGACCGCCGGCAGCCTCCACCGCAACGATCTGGATACGGTCAGTGCGCTGGATGCGGCGCTGACGGCGCTGGAGCGGCGGGTGGCGCTGCGCGACGCCGCGGCGCTCGATATCGATCAGGCGACAGCGGCGCTGGCGCAGGCCCAGGCCCAGGCTGCATCGTCGCTGGCGGCACGGGAGCAGGCGCGCGTGACCATCTCCGCCCATTTCCCCGAAATTCCACTGCCGCCCGAGCCGCCGGAACTGCCTGCGCCGGAACTGCCTGCGCAGGGGCTGGCCGCAATGCGCGACAGGGTGATCGAACACAGCCACGAAATCGCTGCGGCTGAGCGCGAAGCGCAACGCCTTGGCGTCGTGGCGCAGCGCGTGAAGGCGGATCGGATTGCCGACCCATCCTTTGGCGTGCGCCTGTTCAGTGAGCGCAGCGGCATGGAACAGGGCGCTGGCGTCGTCGCTTCCATTCCGCTCGGCGGCGGCTATCGCCGCGCCGCCACCGACCAGGCCAGCGCCGAAGCCCATGCCGCGCGGCTCGATCTGGCCCACACGGTACGCGCCATAACGGCGATAGCCGACGCTGATCTCTCCAACGCCCGCACCCGGCTGGAGGCGTGGCAGCAGGCGCAAGTCTCGGCGCAAAGCGCCTCCGACGCCATCCGGCGCACGGCGCGGGGATATGAGCTCGGCCAGATCGACTTGTCAGACCTGCTCTATGCGCGCCGTCAGGCGAACGATACGCGCCGCTCCGAGATCGAAGCCAGATCGGAAGCCAATCGCGCCCTGCTCAAGTTGCAGATCGATTCCCACAGCATCTGGTCCGCCGAACATGCGCAGTATCCCTGAACGGGAGGCGTCGCGCCGGGCATATGAATCCGCTATGCCGCTTGCATGAATCTTCATCGCCGTAGAAACCGGTGTGAAAGGCGGGCGATGTGAGCGACATGGACCTGATCCTTCCTGGTCTGGCGGGGAGCGCCGCCGCCGGTTCCATGACGCTGGTGGGCGCTTTGCCCGTCCTGTTCGGTCGCGGTATGTCAGCGCGTCAGGAGGATGCGTTGCTCGGTTTCGCCGCCGGGGTCATGCTGGCAGCGAGCATCTTTTCCCTGCTGTTACCCGCGATCGACAGTGCATCAGCCATGTTCGAATCGCGGTTTGCGCCGGCGGGTATTGCCGCTCTGGGTGTGCTGCTGGGTGGCGGTGCGATGGTAGCCGCGAATGCGCTCATTCCGCACCGCCATTTCGTTCAGGGCGACCAGGGCCCGGTGAAGGCGAAAATGGACAAGATCCGCCTCTTCGTTGCCGCGATCACGATCCACAATTTTCCGGAAGGCCTGGCAATGGGCGTAGGCTTTGCGGGTGGCGACATCGAAAAAGCAGTGGTGCTGTCAGCCGGCATCGGTATCCAGAATTTGCCCGAAGGACTGGCAGTTGCACTGGCCTTGCGTGCAAACGGCGTTTCCAGGTGGAAATCGTTTTTCATCGCGGCGGCGACCGGGATTCTCGAACCCGTCGGCGGATTGATCGGTGTCTCGGTCGTATCGCTGGTCCAGCCGATTTTGCCATGGGCGCTGGCTTTTGCCGCCGGCACCATGCTGCATATCGTCAGTCATGAAATTATTCCCGAAACCCATAGCCGGGGCTTCCAGCGGCAGGCGACGACCGGAATGGCGACCGGTTTCGTTTTGATGATGTTCCTCGATGTTTCTTTCGGCGGCTGAAACAGGTTTGCGACCTCCACAAGCGGGAATCCGGCTTCTGTCCGGCAGGTAATAATCGCTGCTTGACTCTGACATGATGTCAAACGCCACCATATGCCGGATTGCAGGAGACTCCGTCACCCATGGTTTTAACGAATCGCGATAATCGGCTGGCGCGCCGCGCCCTGCTGCGCGCGGGTATGTTCGGAGCGGCGAACCTTTACGCCGCGAGCCTGTTTCCCGCCTGGGCGCGCAGCGGATCGGCCGGGCTGGCGCCCGGCCTTCCGGTGCTTTCGGGTGAGGACATTCATCTGAAAATCGCCAATACGGATTTCACCGTCGGTGGCCGCACCGGGCATGCGATAACGATGAACGGCGTACTGCCCGCACCGCTGCTACGGCTGCGCGAAGGGCAGAATGTCCGCCTGCATGTCGAAAATACGCTGAATGAGGACAGTTCGATCCACTGGCACGGCTTGCTCGTGCCGTTCCAGATGGATGGCGTCCCGGGTCTGAGCTTCCCCGGTATCAAGCCGCATTCGACGTTCGTCTATGAGTTCCCGATCGTTCAAAGCGGCACCTATTGGTATCACAGCCATTCCGGTTTGCAGGAGCAGCAGGGGCACTATGGCCCCATCGTGATCGATCCCGCCGAACCCGATCCCGTCGCTTATGACCGCGAGCATGTGATCGTGCTGAGCGACTGGACCTTCCTGCATCCGCACCAGCTTGTGGCGAAATTGAAGGCGGAAGGCGGCTATTTCAACCGCCAGAAACAGACGCTGTTCGGCATGATGCGCGGCGGGCCGGAAGAGCAGATGTCGGCGGCTGATCGCGCCATGTGGGGTCAGATGCGGATGGACCCGACAGATATCGCCGATGTAACCGCCTCGACCTACACGTATCTGGTCAACGGCCATGGCCCGCAGGAGAACTGGACGGGCCTGTTTCATCCTGGCGAGCGCGTGCGGTTGCGCTTCATCAATGCCGCCACCATGACCATTTTCAACGTTCGCATCCCCGGTCTGCCGATGACGGTAGTCAGCGCCGACGGGCTGAATGTCCGGCCCCTGACCGTCGATGAGTTCCAGATCGGCAATGCCGAAACCTATGATGTCCTTATCCAGCCCGCCGAAGATCGGGCCTTTACCGTCGTGGCGGAATCCATCGACCGGTCCGGCATGGGCCGCGCAACGCTGGCGCCGCGCATGGGCATGACCGCGCCTGTCCCACAGCTGCGCCCGCGCCCGACGCTGTCCATGAAGGATATGGGCATGGGCGGGATGGACCATGGCAGCGATCATGGCGGCGGTAGCGATGGCCATTCGATGAGCGGCATGAACATGCGCGACAAGTCGCGTGTACCCGATAGCGTGAAGGTTGGTGTTGGTGTGGATGCCATCGCCATGTCGCCGGTCGACCGCACCGGTGATCCCGGGCTCGGGCTGGAAGATGTCGGCCACAAGGTGCTGACCTATCGCGATCTGATGGCGCTGACCCCCAATCCAGATACGCGCCCGCCACAGCGCACCATCGAGGTGCATCTGACCGGCAATATGGAACGTTTCATGTGGTCGTTCGATGGCGAGAAGTTCAGCGACGGGGTCGAGCCGATCCGTTTCGAGCGCAATGAACGCGCGCGTGTCGTGCTCGTCAACCATACGATGATGACGCATCCGATTCATCTGCACGGCCATTTCTTCGAAGTCGTGAATGGCCATACCGGCAGCTATCCGCGCAAACATACGGTGAATGTGTTGCCCGGCGGCAAGGTCAGTTTCGACCTGACGGCGGATGCGCCGGGAGACTGGGCGTTCCACTGCCATTTGTTGCTCCACATGCACGCCGGGATGTTCCGCGTTGTTACGGTTCGCCCTCTGGACGGAGGCGATGCATGAAATATCTTGTGGCGATCTGTCTTGCGGCGGCGAGCGTATCGGCATGGGCGCAGCATAACCATCATGCACCCGCCGATCCCCATGCCGGGCACAATATGCCATCCCCGGATGCGCACGCGGCGCATGCAGGGCATGAACCGGGCGTCCCCGACCCCCCGGTCGCACGTCCATCGGCGGCGGCACGATCGGGTCCGGCCCATGCCGCTGACGCAATCTTTGGAGCCGGTGAGATGGCCCCGGCACGCGAAATCGTCCGCCGGGAACATGGCGCGATCAACACCGGGTCCATCCTGATCGATCAGCTGGAGGTCGTGACGGGCGATGGCAAGGACGGCTATGCGTGGGACGTGCAAGGCTGGTATGGCGGCGACATCAACCGGCTTTGGCTCAAAAGCGAAGGCGAAAGCAGCTTCGACGAATCCCCGGAAAGCGCCGAAATACAGGCCCTGTGGAGCCATGCGCTCGATCCGTGGTGGAACCTTCAGACCGGGGTCCGGCAGGATTTCGCATCGGGGCCGGATCGCACCCATGCCGTCTTTGGTGTGCAGGGATTGGCGCCTTACTGGTTCGAGGTGGACAGCGCATTATTCCTGTCGAACAAGGGCGATCTTACCGCCCGGTTCGAAGTGGAATATGATCAGCGCCTGACCCAAAAGCTGATTTTGCAACCCGCCGTGGAACTGAATATCGCCGCACAGGATATTCCTGAACTGAAGGTGGGCTCCGGCCTGTCTACCGCCGAAATTGGCCTGCGCCTGCGCTACCAGTTCGTGCCGGAATTCGCGCCCTATATCGGCGTGCAATATGAACGCGCCTTTGGTGATACGGCGGATTTCCGCCGCGCCGAAGGAGACAGGGCAGGCGGGTGGAATTTCCTGATCGGCATCCGGTCCTGGTTTTAACGCCACTGCAGGAGTGTGGCGCGCATATTGCGCGGATTGTACAGAAAGGATTTTTGGGCCACTTCTGTAATATACCGTTGGAAAAGCAGGTGAAGATGAACAATCAGCCAGCCACCCGGCGCGCGGAATATCGCCTGCTGATCCGGTTCATGTATCTGTCGGTGGCCGCCGCCATCGCCACGATCATCCTGAAAGGTCTCGCGGCATATCTCACGGGTTCGGTTGGCTTTCTGTCCGATGCGCTCGAATCTGTCATCAACCTCGCCGCCGCCGCTATCGCCATTATCGCGCTGAACATTGCTTCTCGCCCACCGGATGCGGAACATAATTTCGGGCATGGCCGGGCGGAATATTTCTCGGCGCTGATCGAAGGCGTGCTGATCTTCGTTGCCGCAACCGCTATCATATATTCCGCCGTCCAGCGCCTGTTTGAACCGCAACCGCTGCAGGAACTTGGCATCGGTCTGCTGTTGACCACCGTCGCTTCGCTCCTGAATCTGGCGGTGGGCGTATTTCTGATCCGGAAAGGGCAAGCGCATCGTTCCGCCACGCTGACGGCAGACGGCCACCATCTGCTGACAGATGTGTGGACATCCGTGGGCGTACTCGTTGGCATCGCCGCTGTCTGGCTGACAGGCTGGCTATGGCTCGACGCGGTGATCGCGCTGCTGGTTGGCGCGAATATCCTGTTCACCGGCTATCGGTTGCTGCGCGCCTCCGCCAGTGGGCTGCTCGGCACGTCGTTGCCGGATGGGGATCTGAAACTGCTCGATAAAGCGCTGGACCGCTTCCGGACGGGCAATCCTGTGTCGTTCCAGCCGACCCGCACCGCATTTTTCGGTCGCGCCCGCTACGCGTTCGTGGTGATGGAAGTGCCGGCGGAGTGGTCTGTCGGCCAGGCTCACCGGTTGACGGAGGAACTGGAAGCCGAAGTCCACGAAATCCTGCCCGGCACCGAAACCTTCATCCATGTCGAGCCGTCATTCGGATCAGGGAGCGGCCAGGCTTGAGTTCATCTGCGGCAAGCGCCGCACCGTCATCACTTCACAGTGGATGAAAGAAGTCCGTCAGTCTTTGTGTAATGTTTTCGTAATATCATCGCCACCACGCCCTGTAAATCTTGATAGCCATTGAATGGTGCAAGCTGTAGTGATAGGTTGCTACATCAGCATTGTTGCTGCCTGGACATTGGAGTCGGGCGATGAAACATGCATTCCGTATTACATTCGAATATGATGGTGAGAAATTTGCCCTGAAATCGACGCGGCGGGTCACCATGCGCGTACCGCGCGGGCAATCTCCAGCCGAAATCGGACGCGATCTGACCGGGCGGTTCGTGGAATTGCGCGGGGCACGCGATGAGTTGCTCTACCGTCGCACGGTCGCCGGCCTGATGGAGCCCAAGGTGGAATATCCGACCGGCGATCCGGCGCGGCCCTTCGGACATGCGAAACCGCCAAAAGGCATGATCGCGTCGGTGCTGGTCCCCGCCAGGGACGGCGCGCGCAAGGTCGCGGTGGTGGAAACCAAAGGCCGGGAAGCCGGAAAGAGCGAGGCCAAAACCACCAGCCGTGATCTTTTCATCGTCGATCTTCCAGCCGCGGAGGCCGGACAATGACTATCGCAGATGGAAATGTTCTTGGCATCACCAAGATCGTCGACGCCGGAACCCCCGCGACGCGGTGGAACCTGGTGCTTGTGTCCGATGGCTATCAGGCGGCCCAGATGGCGCAATTCGCCACCGACGCGCAGGCGGTCGCCGACCGGCTCGTCACCATGCCGCCGTTCGACCGGCCCGAAATCGCCTGTGGCATCAATGTTTATCGCCTCGATGTCACCTCCACCGACGCAGGGGCGGACAAGCCGGATTGCGACGATGGCGGCGGCAGCAACAGTTTCGTCGATACCTATTTCGACGCCACTTTCTGCGCGGGCGGGGACACCCAGCGCGCGCTCGCCGGCAACAGCGCTCTGGTACAGGACACGGTGGAGGACTGGCTGCCCGAATGGCACCAGATTCTTGTGATCGTAAATGATCCCGAACGCGGCGGCACCGGTGGCTCCGTCGGATGGACCAGCAACAGCAGTTCGGACTGGCGTGAGGTCGCCATACACGAAATCGGCCATTCGGCTTTCGGGCTGGCGGATGAGTATGATTACGGCGGGCCGGACGATTTTCCCGGTGGCGAACCGGCGGAGCCGAACGTCACGATCGAGTCGAATCCGGCTTCGGTCAAATGGTCCGCGCACGTCACCGCCGGCCCGGATAATCCGACGCGCGCCAATCCGGATTGCACCACGACCGACCCCGGCCCCAGCCCGGTTGCCGCCGCAATCGTCGGCACGTTCGAGGGCGCGAAATACAGCCATTGCGGCGCGTACCGCCCGGTGTGGAACTGCATGATGCGCGACACGGGCGCGGCCTTTTGTCCGGTGTGCACGCAGACCATCCTGGACGAGCTGGCGCCGTTCGCCCAGCCCGCGCCGAGCGGCGACGTTACGCTTGCGACGTCGACGGTGGACTTCAACGACGTGCCCACCGGTCTGACGGTGGTGCGCGCCGCGCGTTTCGATGTGCATAGCTGCGTCGGCGTGACATTCCAGGCGATAACGATGCCAACCGCGCCTTTCGCGCTGGAAAGCCCCGCCGTCGTGGTGGCGTCACCCGCCGGGCCCGCGCCATGGCCCGGTTATTTCTGGTTCCGGATGACTGCGGGCGCGGTCGGGCCGGTGGCCTCGCAAATGGTGACGCTGCGCTGCCTGGAAACGGCTGAGGATTTTGTCGTCACGCTCACTGGCAATGTCATCAACCGGCCAACGGTTGCGACGCAACTGGTGTTCGACAAATCCGGCAGTATGCTGGGCACGACCGACGAGGGTCGCACCAAGGAGCAGGTGCTTAAAGACGCAGCAACCGTATTTGCCGATCTGATGTGGGACGATAACGGCGTTGGCATCAACGCCTATGACGAGGACCCGCATCCGATCATGGATGTACAGGTCGCAGGCGCTCCGGGCAGTGGCGGCGGTCGGGACGATGCGCTGGCGGCCATTGGCGCGCACGCCTCGAACCCGAACGGCTGGACGGCAATTGGCGACGGCGTCGAACTTGCGAAGCAAAAACTCGACGCCGCGCCTGGCGCGTGGGACCATAAGGCAATGATCGTCCTGACCGACGGCATCGAAACGCGGCCCAAATATATCAGCGAGGTGGCGGATAGCGTCATCAACAACAAGGTGTTCGCCATCGGCATGGGCACCGCCGAACAGATTCAACCATCGGCGCTCAATGCGCTGACCAATGGTACCGGCGGCTATTTGCTGATGACGGGCAATCTTTCTACCGACGAAACTTTCCTGCTCGAAAAATATTATATCCAGATACTTGCCGGCGTGAACAATAATGATCTGGTTCTCGATCCGGAAGGCTGGGCACGAGCCGGTGTGATTGAGCGCATACCTTTCGACGTGACCGATTCCGACGTTGAAATTACCGGCATGGTGATCGGTCGCCCGGCCTGGTATCTCATTATGGCGCTGGAGGCCCCCGACGGCAGCACCGTTGCCCTTGGCAATCCGTCGCTGATCGGCCGGACAACGCCGCGCACCCTGTACATGCGCGCCGGGCTGCCGCTGCTTGCCGGTGGCGCATCCGCCCATGCAGGGCGCTGGCATCTGCTGCTCACCATCCATCCGGAATTCTGGAAGCGGCTTTCGTCCACCGGCGCAGCCGGCGGATTGCCGGGTCCGGGTATCCGCTATTCCGCGAGCGTATCGGCCTGGTCGAACTTGCGGATGGCGGCGGCGGTGCACCAGAACAGCTATCAACCCGGCGCCATCCTGACGCCACGCGTGCTGCTGACCGAATATGGCGCGCCGTTCAAGGGCCATGCGGTGGTACGGGCGGAACTGACCCGGCCCGACGCGACCAAATCGCTGCTCCTGCTGCCAGCGGTGGCGGGCGAGCCGGGCGCGTTCCAGAAAACGCTGACGGCGACGCAAAGCGGCATCTATCGCTTCCGCTTCCTCGCCTCTGGCCGTACCGTTCACGACCAGCCCTTCACGCGGGAGACGACGCGCACCGCAGCCGTCTGGCATGGTGGCGACAATCCCGGCGGTGGCGGCAACGGCGGCGACGGCGGCAGGCCCGACTGGTGCGCCTGGCTGGAATGTCTGTTCGGCCATGGTGTGCTGTCCGACGAACTGATCAAGCGGTTGCAGGAATATGGAATCAACATCGAACGGCTGCGCGCGTGCCTCGGCCGCCTGTGCCAAGAGCCGCAAGGCCCGATCCTCACCGTTGCAGCCCGCGACCGGCTGGTGGCGTTGCTCGACGAACTCGCCGCGAGCCGACCGATACGCTGACGAAAGGAAATGAGCGATGCCTGCCGAACATTCGCATGACGAGCAGCGGGAAGGCACATGCAAGCTGGAAGGCTACACCGTCGAAATCCGCATCCTGGACGGAAAAGAACAATTATGGATCGACGGCATGCGACGGAAATTCTTCGTCACGCAAGATGGCTACACCTTGCATGCTGATGCCTTTGCGCCGCCGCAAAAAACGCTGCTCGGGGCGGTGAAACAGTATCTGGAAAAGAAGCCGGAGCTTGGCCACGAACACTGAACAGGAGAAAGCAGATGTCCTGTCGCAAGAATTTCACCGCGCTGACCAGCGACGAACGCGACTGGCTGGCCGATGCCCTCAACGCGCTGGAGGCGGATGGCGACATCGCTCACCACGCGCACCACCATGAGATGTATTTCAACAACGGCATCCATCGCGGCCCGGCGTTCCTGCCCTGGCACCGTTATATGATCCTGGAGTTCGAAAAGGCGCTGCAGGCTCATGATGCGCGCGTGATCCTGCCATATTGGGACTGGAGCCGCGCCGATTCACGCGACCTCGATGCCGAGCCGTGGAAATCCTTTTTCGGCGGTCGCAACAACAGCGGCGGCAGGTTCGATCACTGGAGCTACACGCGCGCCGCGATTCCGCCCGCAGGCCAGGTGCTGCCGTCTCTGGATGCAGTCATCAACGAACTGCAACGCGCCACTTTTGCCGAATATCGTGCCATGGAGTTTGGCAGCCATGTGCCCGGTCACACCTGGACGGGCGGCACCATGCAGGGCACCAGCTCCCCGCTCGACCCGCTATTCTATCTCCATCATTGCAACGTCGACCGGCTCTGGGCGATCTGGCAGCGCAATCATGCGACCGCCGCGCAATATTCGCTCGACGATTGCAGCGGTTGCCCGCGCATAGACGCTACCTATGTGCCCCTTGACGATCCGATGGTCGGCGGCGCGACACCCGCGTCGATGCTCGATCATCTCGCGCTCGGCTATTTCTACCCCCGCGATGATGCGATGGAATCGCGCGCGCTGGCGCTTGGCCTGCCCGCCATCATTTCCGGCGACGAGACGCAAATCGTGCTGGAAACGCCGCAGATCATCTTCAACGATGTCCCCGAAGGCGATACCACCCAACGCGCCGCGCTGTTCCGTGTCTCCGGATGCGAGGCGCTGAACTTCTTTGTCACCAGCGGACCGGGCGCGCCCTTCTCCCTGTTTGCCCCAGGGCCGTTCGGGCATCCTTCCGGGCCGTTGCATACCGATGAATTGCGCGTCTGGCTGATGTTCACCGGACGTGCGCCGGGAACTTCCGACAGCAGCGCCATCACCCTTGTCGCCCGCAACGGTTTCGACGATGAAGTGCAGCGCTGGGAAAATATTCCGATTATCGCCAATTCGGTGGCACGGCCCAAAGTGGCGGTTACGCTCGTGCTCGATGAATCGGGCAGCATGCTTTATGATGCGGGGAATAACCGTACCCGGCTGGAAGTGCTGAAACTTGCGGCAACTACGTTCGTCGACCAGCTCTATGACGACAACGGCCTGGCGATGGCTGCTTTTGCCAATACAGGAGAAGAGGTAAAAGATCTGGTCGTTGCGGGGCCGCTCAATTCAGGCGAGCGCGACGACGCCCGCGCCAAAATCATGGCGCATGGGCCGCCCGATGTTTATCAGCACACCTCCATCGGCGCGGGCCTGCAAGTGACAGCCGATATTTACGCAACCTCGCCCCTCACGGCGGACTTCGATATGCATGCAACCGTCGTCTTTACCGACGGCTTCGAAGACCGCGCACCGCTGATTGCCGATGTGGGGCCGCTTATCAACGAACGTGTCTATGCGGTCGGCGTGGCGGACGCCGCCAATGTGCGTAACGATATCTTGCGCGCCCTTGCCGATAACAGCGGCGGGTTCATGCTCGTCACCGGCGCTATCGCGCAGGATGACGAGTTTCTGCTGGAGAAATTCTTTATCCAGGTGCTGGCCGGCGTGGTGAATCGCGATATCGTGCGCGACCCCGATGGCTGGGTGGTTCCCGGCAAGATTGCGCGGGTGCCCTTTTCCATCACCCGGTCGGATATCGCATTCGACACCGTTGCCCTGTCGCGCGCGCCAGGGTTTATCGCGATGGCCCTGCAAACGCCGGACGGCACCATCGTCGGTCCGGCGCAACTTCCCGCCGGAGCATTCCGTCCCGGCACGACTTCCGGCAATTTCCGCATCACCTTGCCGGTGGTGGTCGACGGCAAGGAGCATTGGGAAGGGGAGTGGCAATTGCTGCTGGCGCTGCAATGGCGCGGCGATACGATCCATCTGGCATCCATGCCCCAGGGTTCGGTGGCGGGCGCGCAGGCGGCCTTGCGCTTTCACGCGCTGGTCCATGCGCGCTCGAACCTGCGGCTGCGCGCCAGCCTTTCACAAAGCGCGCTGACACCGGGAGCCGACATCCACCTGCGCGCCGTCATCACCGAATATGGCCAGCCGATTGCAACACATCCGCATGTTTTCGCAACGATGACGCGCCCCGATCACACGACGGACCATGTGATGTTCATGGAAACCGCAATGGGCGAGTTTGAAGCTATCACCGCCGCGACGCAGGCGGGCGTTTACCGGTTCCACATTCAGGCCAGCGGCCTCGCCGCGCGGGGCCATGCGTTCACCCGCGAGCAACTGCTCTCCGCGGTGGTCGGCCATCCCGGTCGCGATCCGACCGGCACCCGCCCGGAGGACGGACGCGATACATTGTGCGAGTTGTTGAAATGCCTGGGAGAAAAAGGCGTCATCGACGACCGCCTGATCCGCCGCCTCGAAGCCCTCGGCGTCGACATTCGACCGTTGTTGCGCTGTCTTGGACAGCTCTGCCATGCACCTGACAAACCCCGCCCGGACAACATCATACGTTAGTGCCGAATGTCCGCCCTCCCTCAACAGCTGCTTGACGTCAGGGGAATCTCACAAATCGCACTTCTACCAAAGTAGCGCTAGAATTTCATGTCCACCGTGACGCCATATGTCCGGGGCGGGTTGACGTGCGTGTAGATGAAGCCGAGACCGGAAGCATCGATCTTGTTGGTGCGGTAGAAGGTGTTCGTAAGGTTCTTCACCCAGAACGCCACCCCATAACGGTCGTTCTCCGGGTGGAACCGGACTCGACTGTTGACCAACGCGTAACCGCCTTCGGTCGTCGTCTCACGATTGAGAATGTCGTAGTGCTGCTTCGACGCATAGGACAGATCAACCCGTGCGTCGGCGGCGCCCCAGGCTCCGATGGGAACCATCCAGTCAACCGATGACGTCAATGTGAAGGATGGCGCGCTCACAAGTCGGTTTCCGCGGACATTTTCGCCCTGCACGGTCCCTTGCAGAACCTTGGTGTCTATGAGCCCGATGCCGGTCGAGAGCGTCAGATACTCGGTCGCCCTGACCTGCAGGTCGAGTTCGCCGCCAAATATCCGTGACTTCGGCAGGTTGAGAAGACGTTGGACCTGCGTCTGCGGGTCGATGTCGAAAACCTGCTGGTTCTTGTAGCCATACCAGAAGGCAGCGCCGTTCAATCGCACGCGGCGGTTGAACAGTTCGGTCTTGAACCCGGCTTCGGCAGCCTGGAGTTTCTCCGGTTTCGCCACGCTCAGTTCGACAGGGGCATAGAGAGCCTGCGCATTGAACGCCGCCCCCCGATAGCCGCGGCTGTAGCTTGCATAAAGCAACACGCGGTCGGTCGGCTTGTAGTCAATTCCGATCTTGCCCGAGACATTGTTGTTCTTGAAATCCCGTGACGTGGTTGCAAACAGGTCGGTCTCGCTGCCCGGAATCGTGTTGATGAGCGGCGTGCCGTCAGGCGCGCGTATCTGCGCCATGAAGTCCCTGAGCTTGCCCCGGTCATGGGTGTAGCGCAGGCCGCCGCGGAGGGTGAACTGATCGTCCAGGTCAAAGGTGACATCGGAGTATGCGGCGAAGCTGGTCTTCTTCTGGTTGAACTCATTGTAGACGTTGCAGGCTATAAACCCGCCGCCGTCGAGGCAATCCTGTCCGTCTACGCCGCCGTCACCATTGAAATCGATCTGGCTGAAGTAATTGATACTATTAAAGCTGTTGACCTTTTCACTGCTAAAATAACCACCGACAATGAAATTGAAAGGCCCTTCCAGGCTGCTCGTCAAGCGCAGATCTTGCGTGATCTGCTTTGTCTTGCCGTAGTAATCAACATCCGTCGTGAACACGGGCGTTCCATCGCCGTCTTCGGTATAGGAGATCGTCCCGCGATCCCACGAGGTGATCGACGTGAGCGTGATGGCGTCGCTTAGCTGGAAGTCGGCATTGGCCGCAAGCGAGTAGGTGCGCAGGCGCCGCCGAGTGATGTCCGGCGTGTTGAACTCACGCTTTCCAAGCCCCGTGCGAAAGTCCGGGGTGAGGCCGAAGGCCTTGAAGAACTCCCCGCCGATGCCCTCAGCAGTCGGTATCGCGACGATGCCATAGTTCCAGGGGTTCTGGAGTGTCGTTGCCGCCCGGATCGTGATGTCGACGATATCGTTAGGATTGTAGCGCACGCTCCCGCGGATGCCATATTGGCGCACGGCGTTGCCATCCGGCGCCCCGGGATAAGCGTTCTTCATCCAGCCGTCGGCGCGCTCGAAGGTATAGGCGACGCGCGCGCCAAGCGTATCGCTGAGCGCCGCCTCGACCGCGCCGTCCGTCGTGATGCGGTCGTAGTTGCCGTAGCCAAGCGAGAGATAGCCGCCGGTCTCGAAGCTCGGCTTGCGCGTGATGAGGTTGACCGCGCCGCCAGTGGTGTTCTTGCCGTACAGCGTGCCCTGTGGCCCCTTCAGCACCTCGACGCGCTCGAGATCGAACATCCCGAGCCCCATGATGGCGAAGTTGCCCTTGTAGACCTCGTCATAATAGACGGCGATCGGACCATTCTGCGCCAGGCTGAAGTCCAGCATCGAAATGCCACGCAGCGAGAAGATCGGCAGTCCTTCTCCAAGCGCATTATTCACTTGAAGGCTTGGAACGCCGGTAGCCAGATCGCTGGCGCCGCGGATCTGCCGCTGCGCAAGTTCGTCGCCTGACATCGCCGTGATCGAGATAGGCACTCGCTGAATGCTTTCAGTGCGCTTTTGAGCCGTCACCACAATTTCCGAGAATGCGGAATCTCCGGCTCCGGCAGTCTGCGACGCCTGGGCCGGTACGTCCGCGCCCTGTGCAAGCGCGCCGGACGCCCACGTCATCGCCAATAAAGATGCCGCCCCCATCAAGCCGAGACTGGCAGTTGATCCCGCACTCATATTATCCCCCCGTAATATCGGATTATTATACACCGAGGCAGCAACTATTTCAGAGTGCCGCCCGACGCCAGATTGTGCCGCAAACCGTCTATTATGACAATCAGCCTTTCGATCTACGAACGCGGCGGCATGGGCATTGGATAACCTGGCTTACGGTTGAACCCTGACCGCACGGCGAAGCGGTCCCCACCGCGGGTGCGGTTTTGTCGCAAGGAGCAGGCAGCCTATTATTTCAAGGCGGCTGCCGTCTTTAGCGAGGCGTGGGAAGCTGAATATCGTACCTGTCTGGACGGGCGCGCGGCATCGCGTATCGAGGTCGCCGTGGTCCGGACTATTCCCGCGTCCATCACGATCTGGCGGCGCGCTATTTGCACCCGGATGGCTACGGCTGGCACCTGCGATCCGGCGCAACTTTGGACGCATTATCGGAAATTTCCGGGCGAAGTTTGGCAAGGGACCGGTTAAAGGATTCCGGTATCGGCACGTGGCGGCCACCCGCGAACGGTTGGCGTTTAAATTGATGGACACCACCGGGCAGCGCCGCGGCGATGCTGTGCGGTTGGGGCCGCAATACATCCGGGGCGACCGGCTTGAGTTTGCAGCACAAGACCGGCTCACCGACCCCGACCATTTAGCCATCTCCCATCTCAACCCCTTGAGACGGAATAATGTTTATGTCACGCATGGTGACCCCTACGGGAGGGGAAATCTTGCCGATTAATTCACCATATTTCAGTCACTTATCTGCGTCTGGTTCCTGACTTGTATCACAGGGTTGATGTCCTATCTAGTGGGATTTAATGTCTATTCCCGATGGCAGAAGCAGAGGAGTTGATACGACGAATGAGCCCTGAGACATGGGTGGCCGTTCCCAAGTTTGGTCTTTTTCGAGAGCAGCAATGATCTGGGGGCAGAACCCGTCTTCCCCCTTCAACGCCTGCGCATCACGCATCTACTTTTTGCCCGCACTGCCCTGATTGGGCGGATTTCCGGACGGGCCTTGGCCAGTCGTGGGCTGGTGACCGCCCTGCACCTTTCCGACGCCTGAAGGGCGAATGGCCGTGGGCTGAAAGCCTCTACTTTCTCCGGTTGGCTGATACCCATCGCTCATAGGACGCGCCGGAGAGGAGGGCGGCGGTGAAGGCTTCTTGTCGGACATACTATTCTTCCTTCTTGTCGGGCCAGAATTCCAAGGATTGAATTTCACCATGTGCGATCCAGACGCTGCTGGTGCGCGGCGTCCAACTGTTGTCGTCGCCGATCTCATAGACCTGCTGAATGTAGATATCGCGTTCGCCGGGGTCGGATGATATGAACGACTGCTGGCCCATGAAGCCGGCCCATCTCGTGCCGTCCTTTAGGGTTGCGAGGGTCCAGCACGCCTCGCATTCGGAAAAGCGCCAGTCCCATGCACAGTTGATCGGATGCACGGTATTGAGTCTGGCTTTGGTGAGAAGCCGTTTCGACCATCCTTTTCGGACGTTCAGGCCTAACAGCAAGCCCAAGATGGCCGGGGCAACAAATAGTAAAACGATCCAGCCAACCCACGCCAACGCCGATGCACAGGATGCGGTGTAGAAGCTCGACGCGAGCGGATATGTGATCGCGTGGTAGATCAGGGACAAGGTGACATAGGTGGCGATGCCTTCCGCGATCGGCGGCATCCGGCCTGTCAGGAATTGGGCGCGAACGTAAAGCGCAATGATGCCCGGCACGGCGAAGAACAGGAAGGTTTGCACCTTCTCCGTGTCGAGCAGTGCCTCCATCCCTAGCCTCGGGCGGCCTCGGCTGCGACGTGGCCGGCGAAAGCGGTCACGAACGACTTAAGGCTGGTCAACTCCGACATATCGGCGAAGGCCCCTGTCGTCGCCGCTTCGCGCGGTGACGCCAAGGTGCAAGCGGCCGTGTAGAGGTTCTCCCGAACGAGCTTTTGGCACAGAAGATCGTATCTCTGTAAATACGACGCGCCCTTGAACTCGGGGAAGATCGGGTAGTGAAGCGAGGCCTCCCGCTTCGCGGCGCAACGCGACGCCGGCGCGTCCTCCACCATGACAAGCCAGCCGACGAACGGGCGGGCGGTATTAGGACCGAACGCGCCTTCGCGGTAGGCAGTCCAGAAATCGTGGGCCGTGCCGATCGCTTCCTCGGCACGATTGTTGGCGTTGTTGCCGAACGATGGTCCGACTTGGCTTTTCATCTCCACGGCCGCGACAAGGCGGCCCTGATGGATCACGAGAATATCCCACAGCTTCGTCGGTCGAAAGAAGCCGGGCAGGGTGAGAACGCTGCGCTTCTTGTGAATGTCGGCGTGGCCAAGACCGTTGGCCTCAACAAGGTCGATCATCATGGCGGTGAAGCCGTCCATCGTATTGCCGGCCGTGACCGCCCCACGCTCGCCCGTGTCGGACTTGCCGGCCTCGGCCTTCGCCTCGAGCGCCTTCTGGCGGTTGCCCCAAAAGGCCATCGTCGCCGCACGCGCTTTTTCTTCGTAGTTTGCAAGGTCCAGAGCCATTCAGTCGCCATTCCCCCCAAGGACCGCGCGTTCGGCAGCCGATAACCCATAGAGCGCGAAGACGGCCCGGTTGCAGGCAGCGAGATCGCCTCGCTCGGCCGCGTCGTTTAGCTCAATCTGGAGCTTCGGTGGCACCTGCCTCCACTCGGGAAGCCGAATGCGCCGGAGATATTGCGCTTGGAATCGCAGATAGCCGCCCCGCATCCGTGTCGAGTAGATTGCAACGAACAGACGCGCAATGCCCGACATGAGGACGGCCTGCAATGCGCGAATATTCCATATTTCGGACGTAATAAAGTAAAGATTATGATGCGGGTAAAACTTTCCATCCTCATAAACTATATGTGCCTCGCCCTTGATGTCAGGGATAAGCAGTTTTGGCTTGGTCGCGATTTCGGGATAGATGCGGTCAATTGTACGATACCAATTCTTGGGCGATTTCTGGGCGACATGGCGCTTGCCGATCTGGTCGCGCCGTGCCTCAAGATACGCTTCAAGCCGGGGAAACCGCTTCAAGTCCACAAGGCGACCATCGTCGCCGAAAGGGTTGATGACGCCGAGGCCACGCCATTCGACGTGCCCCCTCTCAATATCACGCGTCATTACCAACGAGAGTTTCCGGCTCGGTTCGACGTCCAACTCGTCGAAGCGACCGATAAAGGCCTTGTCGGCCCCAGTAGCGACGCCGATCCCGATTTTGCAGCCGGTATCCTCGATCACGGGAAAAGTCGCCTCCAAGCGGCGCACAAGCGCGAGTTGGTCGGACGATTCCAATATCCAAGGTTCCGCTCCGGCTGTCACGCCTTGCAGTTCGCGCACGCCACTCTCAGGGGGTGGTGCGGCATCTCCCGTCAGCGCCGCCGACAGAGCAGAAAGCGTGGCACGCTCTATCTCCGGGTGATGCGCGATGCGGGTCGGTCCCGGCTTCTCACGGGTGATGATCGTGATGGCTGGATAGGCCACAACGTTGGCGTGGAAGGCCGGCGTGTCCACCATGTCCACGTAGACCTTAAGCTGAAACTTGCGCGCGACATGCTCACGGAGCGGTCCGCCATAGCGGTTTTTCATCCAGCGGTCGGAGCAAATGAAGCCGCTACTTCCGCCCTCGGTTAAAAGGCTCAGGGATCGTTCGATGAAGGGTACGTATATATCGGCCCGATCGTAAATGGTGCGGTACCGCGTGCGATACTCGGCCATCAGAGCGTTCGGGATCAATTCTTGGCGCACATAGGGCGGATTTCCAACCACGAAGTCGAAGTGGTCGTCCAGGGGCACTAGCAGGAAGTCGCCTTGGATGAGCCATGCGTCGGTTAACGCAACCGCAGCGTTAGAGGATATACCGGCGGCTTTCAGGTGGCTGATGATCTTGCTGCGTACGATCACGGCGGAACTGCGATGCAGCTCGACAGCGCGAACAGCGTCGCGCAAGGCTGTTGAAGGCTCAGGTGCGCCAGCAATGCGCCATGCGCGTAAGAGCCGATCCAACGCAGGCAGGAGGAAATCGCCGACACCAAAGGAAGGTTCCAGAAGTCGAAGCTCGTGAAGCGGCCTATCGGCGGTATATCCAACTAAATCGAGAATGAAATCAACAATCTCTCGTCGGGTAAAAACTGCGCCGCGCTCTGCTACTCCCGCCTCGGCCATCGCCTCTATGGCTGATGTCAGAGGGCAAAAACTCGGAAACGAAGGCTGGTGGAGGATCGTGGCTGTATTAAGAGGTGCGTTCATAGAAGCCTCGCTTGCCGCTGCACTGGCGCGCTTCCAACGGGGAGCACGTGCATCTTGTGCGCGCGCTTCTTAGCCTGCGACAAGCCATAGACAAGCTGATGCTGTAGCCAACCTTCCGCATCACCGTGGAATGCCTTGGCGAGCCGTAACGCCATTTCAGCGGAAATACCGCAATGACCATTGACCAAATTGTTCAAAGTCTGACGTGTGACACCGAGAAGGCGCGCGGCTTCGGCAACGCTTAAGCCGTGCGGGTTCAGACATTGGTTACGGACGATTTGCCCCGGATGTATCGGTTCAACTGCTGACATTGGAACAAAACAAGATCATAGTTTGAGGCGGTCGTCAATAGACACTTGTCTACTTACACCCCCGGACGACCCCAATCTTTTTGGGCATGGGCAATAAAAATTGCAATTAATTGCACAACGCGGCGGAAGTCTTGCAGGCCCGCTTTGTAGGCTCTGATAAGTGGGTGTTATCGGGGGTTTGATCTGTAGCCGCTACCCTGTGACATCCACCAGACGCTCTCCCCGCAACGTCAAGCGATGCTTGCAGGTTGGACAATTCATCGAACCGTTTTCCACGTTTCTAATGAGCACCGGACCGTCACAATGAGGGCACTGCCCCGATCGGGCAGCATTCTTCTCTCCGACGAGTGCTTGCCATGTTGCCTTCAGGCACAAATAGGCGAAGGCGAGCACAGCAATCGTCAAGCCCACCGGACCGGCGATAAGGCTTCCGACCGGGGCGCAGACAAACAGCACGAGCAACGCTTTGCCGAACGTTCCCATCCCGCTGCCAAGCGTCGCGGCCTGTTGGGGTTGGGTAGGACTGCCAGGAAACGTCTTTCGGTGTGGCTCGCCCATTATTGTCGCCCCTCCTGACGCTTCTGATGTATATCGTCATCGTTGCGCACAGTTGTCGATCGCTCGTTTGATCAGGTTGTCGACGGGGGCAGCGTAGGTGCCATACTCATTGCGACGCATTAATTCACTCACATTCTGCATGTTCTCTTTGCCCAAGGCCACTCCATTCAAACCATACATCAGGCCTCCATTATTGAACTCAATCGCTACCAAAGGGCGGCCATAGTCAGTTATTTTGCAGTATACGGTCGCAGAATCGTGGATAAAGGGCCACTTGTCGCCCATTTCACTGGCGGATACCGTGTAGCTATTACCCCAGTCACTCTGATAACGGATGCCGTATTCGGCGGCCGTGGCCTTGAGTTCCTCCTCTGACGGTTGCTGCTCCTTCAGAGCTTTCTCTGCCTGTTCTTGCTTTCGTTCCTGTTCGCGTTTGGCTCTCTTCTCCACCCGCTGAGCCCTTTCCTCTGGAGTCTCTGTCGTGAGACTACATGCTCCGAGCGCAAGAATGATTCCGAAGCATCCGACGGTCAAAAGCGCCTCCCATTTGATGGCCTTTCGAAAAATGCTGCTCGGTTGCTGTCGTCCGGTGGCGTTGCGGCGAGCGCCCGCTCCTTGTCGTGACATGGTGTCCCCCCGAAGATGTGTAGCCCTCATGAGGGCGTAAGCTAATTACCTAAAACTGCCTGATAATTACCAATAAGTCAATAAATCGAATTAACATCCCTCACCGTGAAGCCCGCTCGCGGTTACGCCTCGACCGGGAGACATCATGGTCGATTTGCGCACGAGATTTGGCAGGCTGGTAAAGGCGCATCGTATGCGCATGAGGCTGACGCAGGAGGCCCTTGCTGAACGTGCCAACATCAGCACCGACATGGTTTCCAAGGTCGAGAGTGGCAGTAGTGGCGCACGTTTCGGGGTAATCACGCAGCTTGCCGCTGCACTTGAGGTCGATCCGGCAGAACTCTTCACGCCCAATCTGCCCTCCGGCCAGTTGCAACGGGCGATGCTGGCCGACATCATGAGTCGACTAGGAAGCCTCAGTGACAGTGAATTACGCTGGCTGAGCGGGGTGATTGAAGCGGCACTTCAGCCCAAAAATTAAGCGGGAGCCGCTTACAGGACGACTCCCACCGCATTGTCAGTGAACATGTCGCCATCGCGGATATAGCGATTCAGCATGGTGTCGCTCTTATGTCCGGTTTGCGCCCTGATCTTGAAGGTCGATGCCCCAGCCATGGCGGCGCTGGTAGCGAGACCGGCACGCAGGCTGTGCCCCGAATAGCGGTCGGGGTCAAAACCCGCTGCCGCGAGGTGCCTCTTGATGATGATCGAGACAGCTTCCCCGGACAGGCGGTGGGGTGAGACATGCCCATGCCGGTTGATGCTGCGGAAGAGCGGCCCCCGTTCGATCCCGGCATGGGCAAGCCAGTCGGTCAGATGCCGAACCGGACACCAGCGGGTGCGCCCGAACGGAATGGCGATCTTGCGCCCTTGTCCCGCCTGATCGGTTTTAGAGCGCCGCAGATGCAAAACCAGACCTTGCCGCACATGCTCGACATCATCGCAGTTCAACCCGACCAGTTCCGAGCGGCGGAAGGCTCCGGCAAAGCCGATCAAGAGCAGCGCCTTGTCCCGGATGTCGAGGGGGCGATTGCCCATGCGTTCCAGCACCATGAACAGGTCATCGCGTTGCAAGGCTTGCGCCTCCCGTTGGGCCATGCCCTTTGTCCGCCGTATCCCGCGCATAGTCGCTGCCACAATCTCGGCCTTGGTGGGATCGTCATGGCCGGACGCGCGATGCGCCTTGGCGATGGACGTCAGTCTCCGCTGGATCGTGGCGGCGGCATGAGTCTGGGCCAAATCCGCGAGATAGCAGGCGATGGCGTCGGGCGTGGAGGGGATATATCCACCGGATGCCCTGAAATGGCGTAAATCCGCTGCGTAGGCGCGTTTGCTGCTGCTGGAGAGGGAATGAGAGCCGATCACGACTTTCCTTCCCGTTCTGTGGGCAGCAACCATGAGGAGTCGGCCCTGCCCTTCAATCCGGGTGACAGAAATTCCGTCAGCGCCGCGATGGCATGGCGTCCCGGTTTTCCGCGCAAGCGATGATAGATTGCTGCTGCACGGGCGGCCAATTCCGGCTCGCCGCGTCGGATGGCTTTCTGCATGATCGACGCAGCGATCCATGGATTGAGGGGCAGCGTATCTTTGGCAGTCATTCGAACCTCCATTTCCGGGAGGCCAAAATGCTTGGAACCCACTATGATCATTAGCTGGGTGAGCGGTCGAACCAAGCAAAATACGGAAAAAATACGGGAAATGTCGCTAATGAAAATAGGCGGCTGGTCCCCGTTTTGCGGGAGGCGTTGGCTAGCCCGGTTATCGCCATCGCTCCAGCCGCTGAAAGATCATGAAACGCTATGTCTCCGGGTCGGTCCCCCGGCCCACTTTTGGGGTGCAATTGTCTGCGAGATGTCGCTCAACAGACACTGGCCCTGAACGCCGGTCGGTAACCGGTTGACCATCTGCAAATCCGATTCACGGGGCTGGTTCATGTGGGCAACGGTCTGGAGCCTGGTCCAGCCGACATGCTCCGTCTGCTCCCCGGAAACATCCAACGCCCGGCGTTTGTCCCCGCGACCCGCTCCACCTCGTGCAGGAAGCCGCGATCTTCCCCAATGCGCGGTATAGAGGGCACGCGCGAAGGCGTGGAAGCTCTTCGAGAGCTTCACCGCCAGCGTCAGCGCCCCATTCTTCAGCCGGGCGATATGCGTGTCGTCGGCATCAGCCATCTGTCCTACTCACGAGGAATTTTTCCCTCCAAACGGGCTGAACACAGACAAATTATCTGCGTGCAATTAATTGCACGCACCTTGTAAAATCATGCCCACGACCCCGGCGAAGCGATCTTCAACTCATGGAGCGTGGTCGGCCAGTTGCCCCAGATCGCATCCACGTCCCACCATGAGACGTTCTGGGTCTTCAGATGTGCGCGATAAAGTGTCCGCTTTTCGACTGGCAGGTGGCCGAGAGCGGCGGGCAGAGTCATATGCTCCGCGGCATTGAGGAACAGCGTCCAGATATATTCTTTTGCCTCCTGTGGCGGCTTGTGGGGATAACGCGTCACCAGCTTCATCGACACAAAGGGATTGGGTAGCTTCACCAACTCCTTCAGGGGCAGCTGCTGCTTGATCAGCCGCCTTTCGACCCGCACACCCTGCTTGCCTTTCCATGACTTCCCCTGAAGTGGGCGGCACGGCGGTCATATCGCGTAGCGAAGCGGCGGAAATGCTTGAGGCGGCCGAAGCATCGTTCGATCTGATTTCGATGCTTGTAGATGGCGTATCATGCGGGATGAAGACCTTGCGATTTCGCTTCGAAGGGATCACTGCCGTGGCTTTCATGCCTGCGGCCCTCTCACGTAAGTCATTGCTGTCACAGGCTTTGTCGGCGAGAACAGCTCCGCCTTTCTGGCCTTCCAGGAGGTCGGGAGCCGCGCCAATATCGCTGGCTTGCCCTGGCGTGATGCAAAAACGCAATGGCCGCCCGAATGTGTCTGCCAACATGTGGATTTTAGTCGTCAGTCCACCTCGGGAACGCCCCAGCGCCTGATCCTGCGCCCCCCTTTTCCGGTCGCTGCCTGCTGGTGGGCGCGAACGATGGTGCTGTCGAGCATCAGATACTGATTGTCCCGGTCAGTCGAAAGTGTGTCGAACACCCGCTCCCATACACCGGCATGGCACCATCTGCTGAAACGCCGATGGACCGTCTTCCAGCGGCCATAACGCTCCGGAAGATCGCACCAGCGCGCCCTCGATCGCAGCACCCACAAACATCCGTTCACGAACAAGCGGTTATCCGATCCAGTTCGCCCCGGATCACCCGCCTTGCCGGGAAGAAAGGGCGCAATCCTTGCCCATTGCGCCTCGTTCAACTCGTAACGCTTCACGCCCATTCAAAGACCCCCCAGAAAATCGCGGAATCCTATGAATTAGACATCAAGCTATTTGGGAATCCTGAATATCGATCGGCGCTAGGTCTGCGCGTCAATATCCACCGTCAATTCGCGGGCCCAGTAACGCAGGGTTCGGCATGCGGCAACGAAGGCATGCGCATCTTCGGCCGTCCGTAGCGGCAAACAGGCTTCATCCAGGTTTTGTGCGATCCTCGATTTCACAAGAATGGCTTCTGCCTCCCCACTGAAGCCGATATATTTGCAGTGCGCAAAGGAATCCGACGCAAAATCCTTCGCCGTCGCGTCGCCGGACAAAAGCGTCGCGCCATCCGCCGAAACGACGATCGCGACCGCATCGAACAGCACCGACGGCCCTCCGTCGATCTTGTGCTTCGCAGCCACCTTTGTTCCATCCGACAACGTCACGCCGCCGATCTTCGGCGCGACCACTTCATAAACCGCACCTTCCGCAGCTGTCGCATCGATCAGTCCCCGGACGATCGCCGCGTCCGCACCATCACTCAGCAATATACCGAGCTTGCGGCCCTTGAAGCTGACCGGGCCATTTTTCAGGATGCTGAGTGGATCGGACGGCGGCAGACCGGTGATCGTCTCGCGCGCGGCTTTGGCCGGGGCGGGCAACGGCAGGCCCAGCCCGTCGGCAACCTTGTTGGCGAGTTCCGCGTCGATATGGATCAGATGCGACACCATACGCGACCGAATATCGAGCCGCTCCACCTTGGAAAGCTCGAACACCAGCGCGTCGACCAGATGTTTCTGTTCGATGGGTGTCTGGCTGATAAAGAATTGCCGCGCCTGACTGTAATGATCTGCGAAACTCTCGGGCCGGATGCGCAGCTTCACGCCATCGGATGTATCGGTATGGCTGGTAAAGCCGCGTGCCGGATCTTCGCGCGGGCCGCCATCTGCCGTACCCCAGCTATTCGGTTCATAATTGGCGCGGCCCTTTGGGTTGCGCATCGCCATATGTCCGTCCTGCTGGAAATGTGCCATCGGGCATTTCGGGGCATTGATCGGGATATGGGTGAAATTAGGACTTCCCAGGCGTTTCAACTGTGTATCGAGATAGGAGAAATTGCGCCCCTGAAGGAGCGGATCATTGGAGAAATCAATGCCGGGCGGCACATTCTGGGTGCAGAAGGCCACCTGTTCGGTTTCGGCGAAGAAATTATCGACCACTCGATCCAGAACCAGCCGACCGATGATACGTACCGGCACCAGTTCTTCGGGAATGATCTTGGTGGCATCCAGAACATCGAAGTCGAAACCTTCGGCGAAAGCCTCGTCAAACAGTTGCACCCCCAATTCCCATTCCGGGAAATCGCCGCCATTGATCGCGTCCCAAAGGTCGCGGCGGTGGAAATCGGGGTCGGCGCCATTGATTTTGACGGCCTCGTTCCACAAAACCGATTGCAGCCCCTGTTTGGGCTTCCAATGGAATTTGACAAAGGTAGATTTGCCCGCCTCGGTGACGAGCCGGAACGTATGGACGCCAAATCCCTCCATCGTCCGGAACGAGCGCGGAATCGCCCTGTCAGACATCAGCCACATGATCATATGCGCGCTTTCGGGCGACAGGCTGATGAAATCCCAGAAATTATCGTGCGCGGATTGCGCCTGCGGAAAGTCCCGGTCCGGCGCGGGCTTTACCGCATGCACCAGATCCGGAAATTTGATCGCATCCTGAATGAAAAAGACCGGCATATTATTGCCGACCAGATCCCAATTGCCCTCTTTCGTATAGATTTTGACGGCGAAACCCCGCACGTCGCGCGCAAGATCGAATGAACCCTTGGACCCGGCAACGGTCGAAAAGCGCACGAAAGCCGGGGTGCGTTCACCGACGCGCTGGAAAATATCGGCGCGGCTGATGCCGGCCAGGTTTTCGGTCAGTTCAAAGTAGCCATGCGCGCCATAGCCGCGCGCATGCACAACACGTTCCGGAATGCGCTCATGGTCGAAATGAAAGATTTTCTCGCGAAAGTGAAAATCCTCCAGCAAGGTCGGACCGTGCGCGCCCTGCTTCAGACTGTTCTGGTCGTCGGCTACCGGTATTCCCTGCTGGGTCGTCAGGGTCCCGATGTCACCATGCGCAGTCTGGTGTGTTTCGCCGCCAGTACCTTGCGGTTCGTCGTAGGCGAAGGAAACACCGTCCGCAGGTACCGGAGAGGCTTTTGCCGGCGTTTCACCGCCAATATCCGCGCCGGCTATATCGGAAGGTGTGAGTTTTCCATCAGCGCGGGATGGCGTTCCGGGTGATATCGGTTTCATGGCCATGTAGATATCCTCGTCATTTTCGGGTGGATCGAAGATCGTAAATCTCCGGAGGTAACTGCGTCCGCGGCCGAATGTTGCCGCGTGCTGCGGGCCTTTCCCCGAACAATGCCATCGGGGAGGCCTTCTGGCGGGAGGCTTGGAACGGGTAAAATGACTTTTCATTTCTCTTTCGATGTGCGCCCGAGAAAGCGGGGTTCGACGATCTCGTGGCGCTGACGCAGGTTAAGGTGCTCGCGTCCGCCAAGCTGGAGCTGGCGCGCAATCCACGCCCGCTGCGACAATCAGGGGCGCCCTGTCGGCTTTCATCCTGACCGGCGGCGAGGCTTCCCTGTACGGATCGCTGGACGACGTACGCGCACTGCAAGCCCGGGTGTTCCCGACGGACCTGATCGAGATCGATCGGACGGCGGTGCCGTGGCTGGGGCGAGCAAGTGCGGCATCTCTGCTGTAGCGTTGCACCCTTGCTGGCCTGCATGCTGAGGTGGAATCAATGAAAATTCCGCGATTTCAGCCGAAGCGGTGAACCCGGATTGCCGGAAGGCGCATCGCCCTCGCGATTAGCGAGCATGGACAGCATCGGGGTCAGATCGAACAGGCGTGCGCAGATCAGGTGGATGACGTCGCCCTCGCGCTGCACCGTGCCCTGCATGCCGAGCACGGTGGCGTTCATCACGATGCGTCGCTGTTTTTCATACAGGTTCGGCCAGATGACGAGATTACTGATGCCAGTCTCATCCTCGATGGTGAGGAAAGTGACATTTTTGGCGCTGCCTGGTCGCTGGCGCACCAGCACCAGCCCGGCAGTGCGCACGGGCCGTCCGTCTTTCAGCGCATGGGCCTCGGCGCAGGAGAGGAAGCGCTCTCGCCTGAGATCTTCGCGCAGGAAGGCTACAGGGTGGCGCCTGAGCGTCAGGCCGGTATGCTGATAATCCTCGACCACTTCACGGCCTGCCGTCATGGCTTTGAGGCGCACGGCCTCCTCGACGATCTCGGGCGCGGGGCGATCATCCCTGCGGGCGACGGCCGCGAACAGCGGCAGCGGCTCGTCGCGCAGTGCCTTGATGGCCCACAGGGCTTCGCGCCGTGCCAGCTTGAGTGCAGGCCGGAACGCATCGGCTTCGGCAAGCCGTACCAGAGTGGCGGCTGGCACACCGGCGCGGCGCCAGACATCATCGATATCGATGAACGGCTGCCCGCCTCGTGCCGCAACGAGGGCCGCAGCATCGGCATTGGACAGGCCCGCAACCCGGTTGAACCCGAGCCGCACGGCAAAACGGCCATTTTCCATCGGCTCCAGCGTACAATCCCAGCGCGAGGCGTTGATGCAGACGGGACGCACCTCGACGCCATGTTCTTGCGCATCGCGCACGATCTGTGCCGGCGCATAGAAGCCCATCGGCTGGCTGTTGAGAAGTGCGGCGCAGAACACATCCGGATGCCAGCATTTGAGCCAGCTTGACGCATAGGCAATAAGGGCGAAGCTTGCGGCGTGGCTTTCAGGGAAGCCATAGGAGCCGAAGCCTTCCAGCTGTTTGACGATCCGCTCGGCGAACTCCTCCGTGTATCCCCGTTCGATCATCCCGTTCATCAGGCGTTCGCGGAAGTTCACCACACCGCCCGTATGCTTGAATGTCGCCATGGCGCGTCGAAGCTGGTCGGCCTCCGCCGCCGAAAACCCGGCGCAGACCATCGCCACCTGCATCGCCTGTTCCTGAAACAGCGGCACACCCAGCGTCTTGCCCAGCACCCGCTCCAGTTCGGGTGTGGGATACTCCACCTTCTCCAGACCCTCGCGCCGGCGCAGATAGGGATGCACCATATCGCCCTGAATGGGGCCAGGTCGCACGATCGCTACCTGGATGACCAGATCATAATATGTGCGTGGCTTCATGCGCGGCAGCATCGCCATCTGCGCGCGGCTCTCGATCTGGAAGGTGCCGAGCGTGTCGGCCTTCCGGATCATCGCATAGGCGGCACGATCGGTCGGATAGACCAGCAGGTCCGTGCCATCGGCAAGGATCAGCCGGCAACCGACGATGAGGCGCACGCCCGTCGCCTTCGCCGCCATATGAGCGCGCACCATTCCGGCAAGGCTGTTGCGGTCGGTGATCGCCAGCGCCTCGATACCCAGCGCAGCCGCAGTGGCGAACAGTTCGTCGGCGCTGCTCGCACCGCGCAGGAAGGAGAAGTGCGAGGCGCATTGCAGTTCAGCATAGCGGCTCATGCGAAGATGCCGTGCAGATACCAGCGATGGCTGCCGGTGGCGCTGTCCTCGCCGTCGCCACGCCGGAACAGCCAGAAGCGCTCCCCTACTTCATCCTCCACCTGAAAATAATCGCGCACCGCTGCCAGTTCGCCATCGCGCACCCACCATTCGCCGAAGATGCGCTCCGGACCGTCGGCACGCTTCACGCAGCGGCGCACGCCCATCCATGTGAAGCTGGCAGGGGGATGATCGGGCAGCAGCGCCATTGCTTCGACGGGTGCGGGTGGATCGAGCAGTCGTGACGGGCGCGGCCAGTCGGCAGGCCAGGTGACACCGACCGGCGGGGCCAATGGTTCGATACGTTGAACGCTGCGTTCGGGCACTTCGCTTGGCAATGGTGCGCAGGGATAGAGCCGGCCATGCGCCATGCGGTTGGCCAATGTGTCCACCAACTCGGACAGATCCGGCGTTCCAGCTTCGATCAGGCTGGAGGCGTTGCGATAATTCAGTGGCTCGGCGATGCTGGCGGTCAGCACCATCTGCTCGATGCCAAAGCCGGGGGCGACGGTCTCGATCCTGTCACACAGCAGTCGGGTCATGCGCTTTACATCGCGCAAGGGTTTGGCGGTGCCGGCGCGGATCGCTTCGATGCGGTTGTCGACGCGGTGGAACAGCAGGTCGAGCCGCCGCGCACCCAGACCCCGTTCCTCCAGCGTCGCACACAGCCGGACCACCAGCTTGCCGGTATAGCGCGCCAGCGTTTCAGGTGCTGCAATCGGTTCGGCGAAGGCACGGCGCACCCGGACCAGTTCAGGAGCCTCGACCAGTTCGAACGGCTCAGCCGTCCGGCCAAAGGCCTGATCGAGCCGACGCCCGACCTCCGGCCCGAAGCGCAGCGCCAATGGCGCGCGCGGTAGCGCCGCCAGTTCACCGACCGTCTCGACACCGAGCCGCCGCAGCCCGTCGATGGTGCCTGCGCCAAGCCGGAGCGCGGCGATGGGCAATGGTGCAAGACTGCCTTCCAGATCGCAGGGTTCCACAATGACCGAGGGCGACTGCCCGAAGCGCGCCAGCCCATGTGCCGCACCATAGGTGGGCGCCATCGCGATGCGTGCGGTGATGCCATTGTCGGCAAGCCGGCGCGCCAGATCGGCGATAAATGCCGCCTCGCCGCCGAGCAGATGTGCCGCACCCGCCATGTCGAGGCGCAGCCCATCGGGTGGATCGGCGGCGACCACCGGCGAATAGCGTCTGAGCGCCCAGACCGCGAGGCGTTCAAGTGCTGTGGCATCGCCCGCCGGATCGGCGTCTTGCACAACGAGGTTGGAAGTAAGTGCCTGCGCTTTCGCAACCGCCATGCCAGATATGATGCCGCCGGATCGGGCGACGGCATTGGCTGCCATCACTGCGCGGCGGCGACCATTGCGACCGGCCAGCACCACTGGCGTATCAGGCGATGGCGCGGAAGCGCCCAGGCTCCGCATCCGCCGATCCATCGGCCATTCCGGCAGGAACAGCGAGACGGCCCTTGTCATCGCAGGCCTCCAGTTCGAAATCGGCGCAATCGCCGGCCCGCGCCCGGACCAGTTCGACCAGCCAGCGCGCCCGGCCGATACCGGGCACCGGCAAGGGTTCGGAAGGAAGCGCGGTCACCCGCCACCGCGTGACGCTGGCCGTAGGCTGTCCGAAGTCCGCTGCATCCGGCATCCGCCGCCAGCGCCGGATGGCCAGGGTAATCGTGCCCGTCTCTTCCGCGCACAACTGCAAACGACGCGAGGCCACCATCGGCAGCCGCGCCACCTCGCCCACGATCGCCGACAGGCCGCCATGGCGCAAGCCTTCCTCCATACAGGCCAGCACCGCCTTGTCGTCGCCGACTTCGGCATGGATCACCCGGTCGGGGTGAAGACCAGCCTGCGCGAGCGAAGGCGCAAACAGATCGCCGCGCGTCACGCACCACAGCACCTGGCCGGATGTGCGCGCGGCAATCCCGGCGGCAAAAAGTGCTGCCGCCGCACCATGCACCGCGCCATTGCCACCATCCGCCACCTCGTGCAGCGCGCCCAGCGCAAGACCGCCGCCCGGCACCTTGTGGTCCACTATCTCCACCCCGAACGGCAACACACCGCGCACCCGTTTCCCACCCGATTCCATGCAGGCAATCTGCGCGCGAAGCGTGGCAATCTGCGGGTTTGCGGACGTCGACATGCACCCCGGAACACTTGTGAACAACCAGATGTTCCCTGAATGTTCCACGTCGGAAGTGAAGTCAATCCGTGCTTGCACGATCTGGCCCTGAATATCGTCGTCGATGCGGTTCCACACCCGGCTCGGCGTCGATGACCGATCTTCCAGTGCCTCGGGCCCACCTTCGAGGAAGCGATCATACCAGCGGTAGAAGGTCCGGCAGGCGATGCCGAGTTGGTCCAGCATGTGCTTGGCGGGTAGGTACGACTGTTCGACGATCTGGATGATCTCGAGTTTTTCGAATGCGGGATAACTGCGGTGCTCAGGCCACGCTTACCGGAAAGTCTCCGCCTTGCGCGTTGCGGGTTAAGATCAGACTAGGGAAAGCCCTGCACGCTTGTTGAATTTGGTGAGGCTGTCACGAAAGGTGGCGCTCAATGAGACGCATTCATGCAGCAGCCTTGATCGGAGTGTCATTGTGTTCGATGGATATGCTCGGCAAGGAAGCGAACGCCCGGCACCATGACCCCGTCGCCGGTGAGGTGATAGGCTTTGTTGTGTTTTTTGGGCAGCTTGTATTCGTCGGCAGACCCATAAGGCGCGCAGTTTCGCGGCTGGAAATCAACCTTGAACGAACCTTGTCGCCGTCTACAACAAGAATAAGCTGGCGGCTTGAGCCGCCAGCGGGTGCGCAGACATTCCGCAATATCATCGAAGCGAATTTTGGGAGGTCAGAAGACCAGAGTAATTCTCGCCGATAAAGCCTGTGACAGCAATGAGTTGCGCGAGCGCATCACCCGGATGAAGGCGAAAGCGCTGATCCCGTCAAAGCGAAATCGCAAGGTCTTTATCCCGCACGACACCAACATCTACAAACACCGCAACCAGATCGAGAGATGCTTTGGTCGCCTCAAACATTTCCGCCGCTTCGCCACCAGATACGACCGCCGCTCCATCCACTTCACCGGCTTCATACACCTCCCCGCCGCCATGATCTGGCTAGGATGAATGTCGATTGGCGCTAGAAATTGAATCCGACCTGCAACTTGACGGTCCGGGGAAGCGACACCAGGCCGTTCTGGAGGGCTGGCACACCATTTGCCGTGCCGGTTCCTCCACCCGTGCCAGCAACGTCGTTTGCCCCGGTCAGCACGAACCGGTTGGTAAGATTGCGCCCGATGAGCGCAATTTCCCACCGCCCATCGGCAGTTCCAAGGCGAATCGCGCTGTCGAGGCTGATATAGCTGTTCTGCTGCGTAATCAGATTGGCGAAGGCGCTGGCGAGGTAACTGTCGCTATAGCGGGCGTCAGCGGAGATGCTGAGGTCCAGGCTGGACGAAACCGGCGTTTCGAATGTAGCCCCAAAGGAGCCGGTCCATTCCGGGGCGTTGGCGGTCGGTTGTCCGCTGATATCCTGCATAGGGACGCCACCCAGGTTCATGGTGCAGCCCTGAACCGGAGTCTGGCCAGCATAGCAAGGCGCGATGTAATCCACATATCTGGCCTTGTTATAGTTGATGCTTCCCCGCAGATTGAGCCCCGGAAGAAAATAGGGCGCCATTTCCAGTGCAAGCTCGACACCTTTGGTGCGCGCGGAACCCGCGTTGGTTGTGATGAAGGAAAATGCGGCCGCGTTGAAATAATCAACCTGTAGATCGCTGAACTTATAGGTATAAATTCCCAGATCAACGCGCAATTGCCGATCGAACAGATAGCCCTTTACGCCACCTTCGAAACCGGAAGCCGATTCGCCGTTGAAGGACAAGTCACCCCTGGATGACCCAGTGGTAAATATTGCAGTATTGGAAAAGCCACCAGATTTGTATCCGGTCTTATAAGCAGCATATATATTCATATTTTCGACGGGCTTGTAGGAAAAAGTGACTTCAGGAGACCAGTTATTGAAGTTCTGGTCCGACGTAAATGGATCATTCTGGATGAACAAAGAAGTCATCCCGGCATTGATGTATGGCTGGTTGAAATAGGAGGATTTGGTTTCATGCGTATAGCGCACGCCTCCGGTCAGTTCTACTTGTGGGACAACGTTCCAGATGATCTGGCCAAAGCCGGCAATGGTTTCGCCCTTTGTGTTGGAATCCTTGTCAAAGGCCACGTAACGCAGTGCGGCCGGGGCGGTGGAATCTTCAACACCACCCAAATTGAAATACCCCCGCACCGAGAGCTTGGTTTTCTGGTAATATGCCCCGGCCAACAGGTTAACCGGACCATCATAGGTTGTCAGGGCACGAAACTCGCTGGAAAAGGCGCGGAACTTGTCACGCTCTGTTCCCCAGATATTTGTCTCTGCGCTGGAGAAATAATCCCCGTCGATCACAAAAATATTCTTGTTTTCATTATAATTAGTAACGGAGGTCAGCGTAACCGAGTCGAACTCATAGTTCAGCGTCGCAGTAACGCCCTCGGAATTATAGGTGTTTCCCAACCCGCCATCCTCTTTGGCGTAAGGAAAATTTTCGGCGACTTCGGTCGGGAAGGCGTTTTGTGCATTACGAAAATCGCGGGTACAGGGCGAGCCAGGCTCCAGCACCGGGCCGACCCCGGCGGCGCATCCGAAGATGATATAATTCCAAGACGGATTTTCGTTGCGGCTGCGGGTGATGGACGCCTTGACCGTTGCCGTAAACTCAGGAATTGGTTGCCATTCAAGAGTAGCCCGTGCCAGCAACTCTTTCTCGCGCGGACCCCAGCCGACGGCCGGCGCCGCATCCAGAACATGTATGTCACCGGTGGCAACATCGAACGACGTCAGACTGCTCGGCCCCGCAACGTTGCGGACATAGCCATCCCACATTTTCGATCCGCGGGCCGCGACGCGAAACCCGAGCGTGTCCGAAATTGGCCCGGAAACCGCGACCTCCCCGACAAGCTGATCCGCCCGGAATTCGTACCCCACACGACCACTGACCTCAAGAGACTCGGTCGGACCAGCCGTTGTAATCGAGATCACGCCGGCTGTACTGTTTTTGCCGTAGAAGAGCGACTGGGGCCCTTTCAAAATCTCGATCCGCTCGAGATCGAACATGCCTTCGTTGATGATCCGCCCCTGACCGTAATATACGCCGTCAACCACCGTTGCGACGGATTGCGCGATACCAATGCTGGTAAAGCTGGAGCCGATACCGCGTAGTGACAACTGGGCACCGCTGCCGTTACTGGCGCGCGCAATCGTGAACTGCGGTGTGGAGGCTGCGATTTTTTCCAGGGACGTGAGGTCATTGCGCGCAATATCTTCACTGGATATCGCCGTCATCGATACAGGAATATCCTGCAGGGTTTCCGCGCGTTTACGCGCGGTGACAACAATGGCGTCGAGGCCGCCCTGGGCTGCCGCAGCTTCGCCCGGCTGTTGGGCGATGGCAGGCGTCGAGAGCCCGGCCGAAAGCGCACAGGATATTGACATTGCACTAACGGTTACGCGGAATGCATTAATCCCCATTTTATTGTCCTCAAACTATTTTCTTGCACAAAAGCACAGAATTATAAATTTAAAAAGATCGACGCAATCTAAAGATTGGGCACAAGCTCTGCGGGTATTATTTTCTTGTCGAAGAGCGAGCGTTCCAGAAGGGCAGTATCGCAGAATTCATAGAGTGAAACGATTTTGTCGTCCTTCACCGTGAGGATCCAACAATATTCATTCTTGTATGGGACACCGTTCTTCCCCATTGCGTTTGAATGGCAATGGACCATCACCCGGCCATCTTCCAGGGCAACGAGTTCTTCGATTTCAAGCGGGTTGATACCCACCTCAAAATCCAGGCCTTGTGGGCCGGAGCCAGGACGTCCGTCGCCGTTCCAGCATTTTTCCTGAAAATTGTCGTTGATGTTTTGCAGCCCCCGGTGAGTACCCGAGGCTGGCGTGGTGCCAATCAGGGTCCATGTCATGTCCGGATGCATCGTCTTATAGCTTTCCCATACGGCCTCGCGGTCTCCGCGAACGAGGTCGAGCCATCGTTGGACTACAGCCTTTTCTTCCTCGAACATGTGCACTCCCGATTTTTTATCTGGTTTACCTGCGATTACACTCTCTCCCTAGAGTGTCTGGCAGCTATATGGCTTGGCTGTGCGTCCAGAAAAACCGGATGGGTGTCGCGGGCGCGTTTATGTCAGCTTTGTTATGGAAGTGTTTGCCCGGCGTATCATCGGCTGGCGGGTGAGACGCACCACGCACGCCGGCTTTGTGTTAGATGCGCTTGAGCCGTGTACGAGAGCCGGCCCGCCGACGGGCCTCGTTCATGGCGACGACGGGGAATCGCAATACCTGTCTATCAGGTACAGCGAGAGCCTTGCCGAAACCGGTATCCAACCTTCCGTCGGCAGCGTCGGCGACTCCTATGACAATGCCCTCGGCACGGGGCGACGATCGCAGGGTCATCTCCGGCACCCTTCCCGTCTTGAAGGCTGGTTGCCGATGGCGGGTCTGCAACGGCACATCTGGCACCGCATCTTTGAGAAGATGACACCGGCCCGGTGCCGGAAGCTTTTCGTTGACAGCACCCGTCAAGACATATCATTCGGCACCGGGCTCAAAGGGTGGTCATGGGCGCGATTGGCACGCACGACGGAAGAACAAGAAAAATCCATACTTTGGCCGATGATCGCGACCGACCGGTCCAGGGAAACCCGTGAACCGTTACTGGGCTGTCCATCCCTCATCGACGGGCAATATCGACCCGGTAACGAAAGATGCGTCATCCGACGATATCCACAATACGGCGTTTGCTATCTCTTCCGGTGTTCCCAGCCGATCCATGGGATGGAGACTTTTCAGCACCGCAAATTCTTTCTCATCGGTCACTGCACCGGAGAACATGCCGGTCAAGACACTTCCGGGACAAATTGCATTAATCCGGATGCCGGTCTTTGCATATTCGACGGCGGCAGTCCTGGTCAGTCCCGCCACGCCGAATTTACTTGCAACATATAACCCATTGCCCGGCTGAACGCGCAGACTCATGGTCGAGGCGATATTGACGATAGTTCCCGCACCCTTTTCTGTCATGTGTTGCAGCGCGGCCCGCATGCAAGCCCAGACGCCTTTCAGATTAACGGATAGTACACGGTCGTAATCCCCTTCCTGCGTATCGGCGATAAACAGATTTGGACTGGCTACACCAGCACTGTTAACGGTAATATCTACGCGTCCGTAGCGGGATACAACCTCCTGAAATACAGCATCTACAGCAGGAACCCTGCTAACGTCGCATTGAAGGGCAATACCTGACCCACCCTTTTCCCGGATTCTTTCCGCGACCATTTCTGCTCTATCGCCATCCACATCAATAACTGAGACCGAGGCACCTTCGCGAGCATAAGCCTTCGCGCACGCTTCTCCGATGCCCGAGCCACCACCTGTTACCACCACCACCTTGTTGACAAATCCTGATCGCATGTTTTCTTCCCCCCACTGGCAAAACCTTAAACTACCGTCTTGGAGACCGATTCGAAACTGGCACTTCTTTCGCAGATTTTTTTGCAGGAGGGTCGGAGAGCCTGCATCCGCAGGGCGAACAAGGCTTGTCTGGCGGTCTGAAGAGAGGTCAATGATGACTTGCCTTCGAGTGACTGGAGGAAGGCGAAGGCAATCATGGACATCCGGGCGTGCCGGTGCAGGCCTTTCCCTGAGCGGTCTTCGAAGTGATCGAGGCCGAGTTCCTCCTTGAGCTGTTGATGCGCCTGTTCCCAAACCCAGCGGGCCTTGATGGCGCCGACGAGTTGCCTGAGCGGCGTGTCGGGCGGAGAGGTTGGTGAAATTGTATTTGCGCTCGTCGGTTGAGCGATGTTCGCCGACCACCGGTGGAAGCGGTTGCAGATCGTTGCCGACGGCCCACAGCCCGCCGGCAATCGCACCACCGGCAACCGATTTGCACATATGTGGACGTCAAGGCGGAAGTTCGTCACTTCTCGCTGCAGGAAGAGGCCGGCCTGGGGAATGGATCCACGCCGCGCCCGCAACGGCGATCAAATCTCCGCCTGAAGAGAGCGGTTACACCTGATAGTCCAGCATGTCGTTTTCGGCGTGGGATTGCAGTTCGTAAAGGTAGCGATAGTAGCCGCCGGGGCGCTTTACCAGATCGTCGTGGCTGCCTTCCTCGATGATCTGACCATTGTCGAACACCAGGATGCGGTCCACACGGCGCACCGTTGAAAGCCGGTGGGCGATGATGATGGTGGTACGCCCGCGCGCCAGTTCGTCTATGGCTTCCTGCACCAGCCGTTCGGTTTCCGTGTCCAGGCTCGATGTGGCTTCGTCCAGCAGCAGGATCGGTCGATCGGCGAGCATGGCGCGCGCGATCGCGATGCGCTGGCGTTCGCCGCCCGATAATTTTACTCCCCGCTCGCCGACGAAGCCCGAATAGCCTTTGTCCTGGCGGCTGATGAAATCATGGGCGCGCGCCTGTTTCGCAGCCTCGATAATTTCCGGTAATGTCGCATCGGGTCGTCCGTAGCCGATATTTTCGGCGAGCGTGCGGTGAAACAGCAGTGGTTCTTGCGGCACGACCGAAATCAGGCTTCGCAGCCTTTCCGTCGTCATGCTGGCAATGTCGACGCCGTCAATGGCGATACCGCCGGATTGCGGTTGATAAAGCCGCTGGATGAGCTTGATGATCGTGGATTTGCCGGAACCGGATGGTCCGACCAGCGCGACCTGCTCGCCCGCCCGGATGGTAAACGAGAGATCTTCATACTGCGGCTTGCCGGCAGGATAGGAAAAGCTGACGTGCTGAAAGGCGATTTCGCCCCTGATTTCAGGCCGTGGCAGGGCGGCAGATTCGATACCGGTTTCCGGCGTCACCACCAGAAATTCCGCAGCGTCCTCCAGTTCCGCATAGGCGCGCTGGATGGTGCGGATATCCTGCCCGAGGTTACGCAACTGGCCGGACAACAGCATGGTGGCCGAAATGGCGAATGCGCTGTCCGCAACAGTGGTCTGTCCGGTGAGGCTGAACCAGGCGATGACGCCAATTACGAAAAGCTGTGCCGCCGCCCAGACGAGCATCTGGATGGCATTGGTGTCGGTTGCCCGATCGAACGAGGTGAGCGCCAGCCCGGCCCATTCATCCGATATGGCGCGCAGCCGCTGGTCCTCGCGCGCTTCGGCGGCGAAGGCCTTGACCGACGCATTGTTCCCGATGGCGTCGGCAAGCGCTCCGGTCAGCCGGCTGTCGCGCGCCGCGGACTGCATCGACATCGGGCGCACCCATTTGATCGACAGCAGCAGGCTGATGACGATAAACAGGCCGCACATGATGAAGAATATGACGCCCGCAGCAGGCAGACGCATCGTCATCATTGTACCCAGAACCAGAATGAGTATGGCCGGTTGCAGCAGGCGCAGGATGATGATGTTGCTGAGCATATCCAGTGCCCAGCGTGCGCGTGAAATGCGGTGCACGGTGGCTCCCGCGAAACTGCCGGCGTGCCAGTCGGTGGAAAAGCGCTGTACCCGGGCGAACAAATCCAGTTGCAGACGCTGCATCGAGCGGACAGTGAGGCTGTTCCAATGGCGATCGAGCAATTGCCGCAGCAGGATCGCCGCCACAAGCGAGGCCGCCACCAGCACAAACGCCTGCCCGATATCCTTCTGCGCACTGTCCTGCGCGCCCGTGCCGGCGACAGCGCCGATCAGTTCGCCGAAAGCAACAGGTGTCACCGCCTCGGCGGCGATGAGCAACAGCAGGAGCAGGACGATGATGGTGACGGTGCGGCGTTCGGCCAGCCAGTAGCGTGCGAAAATGGTCAGCGTAGCCCGCCAGCTTAAGGACGTGGTGCGGCGCGGCTGGCGGTTAACGCCGGGGACTCTGCTCATGCGGTTTCCAGTTCGGCAATGATGGCGGGATGATCGCTCGGCCCGGCCTCGGGGTCAGAAGGATCGGGGCGAAGCGCGAGGGTCCGGCTTGCCATCCGCAAGCCGGGCGCGCCGCCAAAGGACAGGATATGGTCGATCACTCCATCGGTTACGCCACCGCGCGGTTGTGACGCGAGGCGCCGGGAGGAGGGATCGAGCAAGGGATGATCGAACAACGGGGACAGCGAAGCATCGTCGCATGGAGCGTTGAGATCCCCCATCAGAATGACTGGCGGGCGGTTCGGCGCGATTTGCAGCGCCACGAGCGCCGCAATCGCCTGTTCGCGGCGGACAGCCTCCGCCTTCCCGTCGCGCAAATGGGTGAAATGGGCACAGGCGACGCGCAACGGACGGTCGGCGATGATCAGGTCCGCAATTAACAGCCCGCGTTCCCCGTCACGCCGATCTTGCGGGAAGTTGATGATGGCTGCCGCCTGAGGTGGCGCACGGGTTAATATGGCCAGGTCGCTATATGAATCCACAATCTGCCCCTGATGCGGCCGAAGCTTTCGCCGCAGCGGAAACCGCGAGAGGACATGACCGGTCGCGGACGCCAGCCGGGCCGCCGCGTCGATACCCCCGGCGGTCGCTCTGAAACATTCCTGCAAGGCGACGATATCGGGATCGAGTCTTTTCAGGCCGTCGGCAATGGCAGCAAGCCGCTGGTCGAAACGACCCTCGTTCTTCCAGATGTTGAGTGTCAGGCAGCGCAGTTTCATTGCGGTTTCAATTTCCCCGCACAGGGTCAGGCCACCCGCTCGCCGGACACCCACACGCTGCGCACCACGGGCAACCCGGCCTCAATGCTGACCCGGAGCACATCCGCGCGCTTCCCGGCGGCGATCTCGCCACGGTCATGCAGGCCGGTCGCGTCGGCTACAGCGCTGGTCACCGTCGCCACCGCCTGCGGCAAGGACCAGCCGTAGCGACTATCCGCCAGCCGGAACGGACATTCGATCAGGCTGCGCGGCACATAATCGGAGGCGAAACCGTCCAGCAGGGTGTCTGCCACCAGATCGGCGGCGCTGACATTGCCGGAATAGGAACCACCCCGAATAAGATTCGGGCCGCCCATGATGTTGACCATGCCCAGGCGGCGGGCTTCGGCGGCGGCTTCGGAGGTCACGGGAAATTCGGCGATCGTCGCGCCCGCCGCATGCGACTGAATGATGTGATCCGCCGTCTCGTCGTCGTGGGTGGCGAGGGTAATGCCGAGGTCGGCAGCCAGCCGCGACACACGCATGCGGTTGGCGGCAACATGATTTTCCTGGTTCTGCTGCCTTTGCACGAGCCGGTCGGCGATTTGCGCGTCGGACAAGCCTTCCCGCCGCCAGGTGCGGTCGAGGTAGAATTCCAAATTCTTGTATTGCCGCTGTCCCGGCGTATGATCCATGAATGAGGCCAGCCGCGTCATACGACGTGGAACGAATTCATCGAGCAAGGCGGGAAGTGCGGGCGACGGCAACTCGCAACGCCAGTGGATGAAATGCGTGGCGCGCAACGCGCCGGCATCGCTTGCCGTTTCCATGCCGTCGATCAGCCGGCGCAGATTGTCGATCGTCCGCGCCTCGCCATTGGCCCATGCCCCCAGCGACATACTGTCAAAAACGGTGGTGATGCCGCTGGCGACGCACACACCATCATGCGCAATGGCGGCGGAAACCGGATTCCAGTCGATGTTCTGGCGCGGGAAATAATGCCGTTCGAGATTGTCGGTATGGATGTCGATAATACCGGGCATGATGAAATCGCCCCCCATATCCTCGGCATTGTCCTGCACGATGCCCTCGTCGACCCGGACAATGTCTCCATCTTCGATCACGACCGTGCCATGCAGGACGGCGTCGGCAAGAATAATCCGGGCATTGGTAAGTATTGTCTGCATGCTGGTGTCCTGTTGCGGGGGTCAGGGGAGGTTTTTTTCGGGCTGGATAACCAGTTCCACACGGTCCGAGGCGAAACGCGCCTCACCATATTCCAGCATCACGCCGTTCATATCATGGTTGATCGCTTCGGTGATGATGAGCGGAACGTGCCGGGGAACATCAAGCAATTCCGCTTCCTCGGGCGTTGGCAACCGCGCGTGAATACGGGTTTCGGCGCGAACATAATCACCGATACCGATCGCCGCGAGCGTTTCGGTGATCGACTGGCGGCGTACATATTCCTTCAGGAATCCCGGCACGCGCTGTTCAGGAAAATAATGCTGGCTGATGCTGGTGTTCTGGCCGTTGACCGTCGCCATGCGTTCCAGAATCACGAACGGCGTGGTCAGTCGCAGGTCGAAGGCACGCGCGACGTGCGGCGGGGCGCGTTCTGACACCAGCCTTATGATCTGCATCTTGCCGGTTGCGTTCGCCTTCCCGACATAACGGTTGAAGCGGGTTCGACGCTCTATCAACAGCGGCAGCGACGGTCGGCGCACGAAACTGCCCCGGCCTTGGTTGGAATGAATCAGTCCGCGCTTCGCCAACCGGGCCAGCGCGGATCGCAACGCGTGACGGGTGACAAAATATCTATTCGCCAACTCTATATTTGTTCGCCAACTCTTGCTCGGTCGGCAGCCGGTCTCCGGGCTTGAGGATATGTTCACGAATATCCTTCTCGATATGGTCGGTGATTTCTTGCCAGGTCATCGTAGTCTCCGTGCAACGCACCCTTTGCAGATTTTTACGACAATCATATTACAGTGTTCAACAAGTTTTACCCGTTTAACAAAAGTATTACATTTATACATTTGAACCTTCTAAAGTAATGATATAGGCGGAATCAATATTCACTGACAAATCCAAAATTTGGCGGAGATTGCGTGACCGAAAGATTTCATCAGTCTGCCGGAGTCGCCGCCCTGGTGACCGCACGGCAAAGGGCGCACGCGCTGGTTGCAAAAAGCCGTGCCGAAGCCGTTCGCGATCTGTTTGACCAACTGTCCGAACTGCCCGGCTCCGACCGTATCCGGCCAACAGAAATCAGCATGGTGCGCGGACGCGTTGGTCTTGAGGTGCGTGCCGGGGAATGCGTGGTGTTGGGCGGGGCATCGGGCGTCGGAAAATCCACCATGCTGCGCACCATCTACGGCAATTATCTGCCGAGCGAGGGTGCGGTGTCGGTGCTGCATGACGGCGCTTATGTCGATATCGCCAAAGCGCCGCCGCATGTGGTGCTGGATATACGCCGCCGCACCATGGGCTATGTCAGCCAGTTCCTGCGCGTCATTCCGCGCATCCCGACGCTGACACTGGTGATGGAGCCGCTACTGGAGAATGGCGTGGACGCGGTCGAAGCGCGGGAGCGCGCGGAAGCTGTTCTGGCCATGCTGAATTTGCCGCAAACCTTGTGGCCGCTGCTGCCCGCGACCTTTTCGGGGGGTGAGCAGCAGCGCGTGAATATCGCCCGCGTGATGGTGCGCGACTATCCGGTGCTGCTGCTCGACGAGCCGACGGCATCGCTGGACGCCGCCAATCGTGAAACGGTCATCCGGTTGATGAATCGGGCGCGGGAACGCGGCACAGCGATGGTGGGCATTTTCCACGACGAGGCTGTGCGCGATGCAATCGCCACACGCTTCTTCGATGTTACCGAATACCGGCGCGCCGCCTGACATGGACAGGGAAACGCGGTTTTTCAGCCGGCAGGTCATCCTTGCCGATTCCGCTGTTCCGGCCGAAATCGTCGTGCGCGGCAACCGGATCCTTGCGGTCGAACCCCGATCGACGGCGACCGACAGCGCCGAGGACTGGGGCGATGACCTGCTGATGCCCGGACTTATCGACATTCACACCGACAATCTGGAAAAACATTATCAGCCGCGCCCGGGCGCAACCTGGGATGCAATTGGTGCGGTGATCGCCCATGACGGGCAATGCGCGGCGGCGGGCATAACCACGGTGTTCGATTCGCTATCCATGCACGGCGAGCGCAACGGGCTGAACCGGGGCGAAGCCTTTGCTGTCATGGCCGACGCAATCACCCGTGCCGGCGAAGACGGTTTGCTTCGTCTCGATCACAAGCTGCATGTGCGCTGTGAAGTGACCAATGACGCCATGCAGGAACGTCTTGGTCCGCAACAGGAAAACAGCCGCCTGGGCATGTTGTCCATGATGGATCACCGCCCCGGCCAGCGCCAGATGGCGAACCGCAGGAACGCATCCGCGGAGGCTCCGGCGCGGGTCTATGACGAAGCGCTGTGCGCGCGGAACCGGCAAGCTGTGGCGGAACTGGCGCGCGGGCGCGATATCGCCCTTGCCGCCCATGACGACGCCACCGAAGCGCATGTCGCCGAGGCGCGCGGGCATGGCGCGACTATCGCGGAATTTCCGGTAACGCTGGATGCGGCGCGGGCAGCGCGGGCAGCAGGCATGTCGATCGCCATGGGCGGCCCCAATCTCGTGCGCGGGGGATCGCATTCCGGCAATCTTTCCGCGCGCGAAGCCGCCAGGCACGACCTGCTGGACATTCTCGCGTCCGATTATATCCCCCTGTCGCTGCTGCGCGGGGCGTTCCTGCTGGCCGAGGAGCCCTTCGGCTGGTCCTTGCCGCGTGCCCTTGCGACGGTTACCAACGCTCCGGCGCGGGCGACGGGTCTTGCCGATCGCGGTCGCCTATCGGAGGGTTTGCGCGCGGATATCATCCGGGTCGCCTGGCAGCCGGGGCAATGGCCGCGTCTGCGTGGCACCTATTGCGCCGGAGAAAGGGTGGGCTGAATCATGGTCGAAGAGCGCTACGCCATTTATTATGCGCCGGACGCCGATGGCGGTATGTGGCAGCGGGCCAGCGCCTGGCTCGGACGCGACGCCGCCACCGGCGAAAAACGCACGCAGCCGACAGATCATGGCCTGACACCTGAGCGCTTCGACCAGCTTACCGCCGACCCGCGTCATTACGGGTTCCACGCCACGCTGAAAGCCCCATTCACACTGGCGGCGGGCAAGTCACAGGACGAACTGATAGCCGCCGCCCATGCATTCGCTGAGGCACGGTCAGCGTTCGATGCGCCCCTCAGCCCGCAATATCTGGGGAACTTTCTGGCTTTCCGGCCCAACGCGCCATCGCCGGGAATTCAGGCCCTCCACGAAGATGCCGTTCGGCAATTCGAACCGTTCCGGGCGCCGCCGACCGAAGCCGACATCGAACGACGTCACCGGAGCGGGTTGGACCCCCGGCAGGAATGTCTTTTGCGTGAATGGGGCTATCCGCACATTTTCGAAAATTTCCGTTTCCATATGACATTGTCCGGCCGGGTGAGCGATACAGACGAGCGCGCGCGGATGCTGGACGCAGCACGCGCCTGGTTCGCTGAAGATTGCGGGCTGCACCGTTTTTCCGCGATCAGCCTGTTTCACCAGCCGGACCGGAAAAGCCCCTTCACGATCATCGCCCATTGCCCCTTCGGCGCGGGCGATGGGGAAAAACCCGCCTGAGGCCGGCCGGGAGATGTTCGCTCCGGATCATCTCTTTCATGCCTCGGAGGAGCATGACATCAAGGCGTTTCATCCACGCCTCCCGCCCGCGCCGGAAGTGGGGCGGGTCGCGCCGTGCGTCTGGGCCATCAGTCATGCATTCCTGTCAAACTATCTGGCGCCACGCGATTGCCCGCGCATCATATTCGGCAGGGGGGAAAATACCTCGGCAGCGGATGCCGCGCGTTTCATGACCGACAGTCATGCCCGGCGCATCATGGTGATCGAGCGGGCATGGCGCGCGCGCATGGAAGATACGCAACTCAGCCTTTATGCATTTACCCTGGGACCACATTGGCAATTATTCGACGCGAATTGCGGTGTGCATGTATCCGATCTGCCGGTCGTTCCGGCAGCGAGACACAGGGTAAACAGCCCTGCCAGGCTGCTTGGCGCGCACGATACCGAACTACGGGAAGTGGATGATCTCCGGCCGCTTGCCCGGGCGGTCCGTGAATCCAGTTTATGCTTTTCGATCATTCGCATCCGCAATGCGGGGCCGCCCGCTGTTCCGCCCGCAGAGCGGCGGTAAATCCGCGAATGGCATCCTCCAGCGATCCGTCGTTATGGACGACGACAACATCGTTTCCCGAAGGTGCGATCTGTTCGGCGCGGCGCAGTCGCGCCTCGGCTTCATCGGTGGTTTCGCGCCCCGATCACCGATACGCCTGGCCAGCGTGGCAATTGGTGCGGTCACCAGAATGATCCTTACCGGCTGATAAAGCGCTCTCGCCTCCGCCACGACGGCGCGCGAGACATTGCACACAACGTGCAGCCCCTGGTCCAGCGCCCTGTCGATTGCGCGGCTGATGCCGTAGCACAGGCCGTGGGCTTCCCAGCACAGGGCATAGTCGCCGGCATCCCTGCGAGACAGAAAGACATCCCGCGTCACTTCATTGTGCAGTTCCCCCCCGGCGCCGGCAGGACGGCTGATTTCGCGGCGCGGAAAAATATGGGTGCCGGCGGCCCCGAGGGTCTGACGCGCGGCATCCAGTAGCGTATCCTTGCCCGCGCCCGAGGGGCCGACCACCAGAAACAGGGTGCCGCGCATTCAGCGATATTTGGTGACGAAGGCTTCCGCGCTCAGAACGCGAAAATCCTCAAGTGCATCGGCGAGACGTTCATGATCCCAGTCCCACCAGGCGAGCGACAGCAGTGCCTGTTGCAACGAATCGTCAAAGCGGAATTTGATAACCCGCGCCGGAACGCCGACCGCGACTGCATAGGGCGGAATATCTTTGGACACCACCGCGCCTGCGCCAATAACCGCGCCGGTGCCGATGGTAACGCCGGCAAGCACTGTCGCGCCATGACCGATCCATATGTCATGGCCCATCTCCACCCGGTCCTGCCGGCGCCATTCGAAGAATTCGGCATCGTCGCTATCCCCCATGGCATAGGATACCGAACGATAGGTAAAATGATGCTGTGCGGCCCGCCAGGTTGGATGGTTGCCGGGATTGATGCGGACATCGCGCGCAATGGAGCAGAACTTGCCGATCGTGGCATAGGTCGCACTGGAGTCGCTGACGATATAGCTATAATCGTCCAGCAATACTTCACTTAGCTGGGTGCGCGCGCCGACGCGGGTCCAGCGCCCCAGCGCACAATCGGTTACCGATGCCTGGGGGTCGATTTGCGGTTCAGGCCCGGCGCCCCCGCGCTGCTGCCGTTGGGGCACCTGTCGTGCGATATAGGTCAGGCCCTCTCGCCCGGCCACTGGTGCCAGTCTCCCGCTCACTGCGCGACCCGCAATTCGAGAACCCGAGGCTCGCAAGGTTCGTCAAAAAAGAGAGGCTCCGCCACGCTTTCCGGGGCTTTGGCGCCATAGATCCGCGCGACGGCAGCATCGGTCAGTTCGCTGACCGGACCATCGAACACGATGCTGCCCTGATCCATGCCGATCACTCGCTTGCAGTAACGGCGGGCAATGTCGAGGGAATGGAGATTAACCAGCACCGTAATACCGCGCGTCCGGTTGATATCGGCGATGCTCTGTATCACCGTTTCGCTGTTGATGGGGTCGAGCGAAGCAACGGGTTCGTCGGCCAGCAGCAATTCGGGGTTCTGCAGCATGGCGCGCGCAATCGCTACACGCTGCTGCCCGCCGGAAAGGAATTGCGTACGTTTAAAGGCGGTATCGGCCATGCCCAGCCGGTCGAGTTCGATTACAGCGCGTGCGCGCTCGTCTACCGGAAAATATTTAAACAGCGACGGCATCAGCGGTCGGCTGGCGAGCGTGCCCAGCAGCACATTGGTCAGCACGTCCAGCCGGGGAATCAGATTGAACTGCTGGAAAATGATGGTGGCTTGCCGCCGCCAGTCACGCAGCTTTTTCCCCTTGAGCGACCTGACGCAGGCACCGTTCCAGCGTATCTCGCCGCTTTCGGCGGTGTACAACCGGTTGATCAGGCGCAGCAGGCTGGACTTGCCTGACCCGGACCGGCCGATAATGCCAACCATTTCGCCGGGCATAATCGTCAGCGACGCCCGGTTCACGGCCACGACGTCGCCGAAGCGGCAATGTACTTCACGTAATTCCAGCATGCGTTTCCCACTTGTTCCAGGCAGGTCCGATCGGACGTCCGACTTTTCGGCAAACCGGCAATTCAGACCAGCCTGGCACGCAGACGGTCTGAAATATGATCGAATATGGCCACGGCGAGGATATAGATCAGCGTGATATAGGCCACTTCGTCGAAGGCGAAGATGCGGATGCGTTCCTGAAGCTCGAAGCCGATGCCACCCGCGCCGACGATGCCGACGACCGCGGCTGCGCGGAAATTCTGTTCGAGAAAATACAGGCACTGGCTAAGCCAGATCGGCAGCACCTGCGGCAAGGTGCCGAAGCGCAGCACGCCCGCCACGTCGGCACCTGTGGCCCGCAGCGATTCCCGCTGGCGTTCATCCACATTTTCCATCGCCTCGGCAAACAGCTTGGCCAGGCGCGGAATATCGGAAAAGGCGAGCGCCAGGATGCCGGGGATCGGGCCGAGACCGAATGCCGCCACCAGAATCAGCGCCCACACGAGCGCCGGAATGCCGCGAAACAGATCCATGGAGCGCCGGACGAGGAAATGCACCAGGGGGTTCGCCACGATGTTACGCGCCGCCACCAGGGCCAGCGGAAGCGCCACGACTGCGCCCAGCAAGGTGCCCAGCACCGCCATCGCCAGAGTCTGCGCAATGGCGAACATCAGCCGGCCGAACTGCCCGCCGTCGGACGGCGGCCACATCGAACCGAGAATGAAGCCAAGCTTGCCAAAGCCGCTGCTGAGCACTTCGAAGGTCAGGTCGAGATCGGCGCAAGCCGCAAGGAATACCAGCAGGAACAGGCCCGAAAAAATCCATGGACGCAGACGTTTGAGCGGCGGGATATGAATGGCGGCGGGGGCGATAACCCGTGCAGCTTCCACCATTCCGGCGACATCGGTGCGGGGGGGGGGGGGGCGTGTACGAGGACTGCACCGCCCGGTTAAAGGCGCCCCACGGCCGCACAAAGAGAGGCGGCCCGCATC